>Ga0209407_1000263_pt1 | contig 74737 bp, 64 predicted proteins | sample AD_JPNHG3_MetaG_FD_184410 | JGI IMG/M metagenome (GOLD analysis project Ga0209407, IMG submission 184410) | Active sludge microbial communities of municipal wastewater-treating anaerobic digesters from Japan - AD_JPNHG3_MetaG (SPAdes) (version 2) | ecosystem: Engineered > Bioreactor > Anaerobic...
GGATCGTCGTGCAGGTACATGACGCTGTCGCCGTCCACAACATACGCGTATGCCTGCTCTGCAAGGCCATACGGGTCCACGCTGTTCGTGGCGTTGTTGCCACAGTAGCGGTACATGTTCATGCCGTTGGTGTAGCCGATGGGGTCGGTTTGGAGGAAGCGGCCGATGGTCGGGTTGTAGTATCGGGCGCGGTAGTAGTAGAGGCCGGTCTCCTCGTCGAATTCCCGGCCGGTGAACAGGAAGCGGTTGGGATGGTTCGGGTCGGAGGCGGCCACCTGGCCATAGACGTCGTACTCGTAGACCTGGACGGTGTCGCCGTGGGCGTCGCCTCGCGGCGTCGGGACACAGGGCTGGATTGTGGGAACCTCTCCACGCATAGCTTCCCTTCGCACATCCGGCTATAGCGTACAGGAATCTCGCGGCGGCGTCAAGGGCGAGACGCGTATCTCGGGGACGGGAAAAAAAGGCGGATATGCCGGGTTCATGGTTGACAGGAGGTTGGGTTTCGTTTATTGTCGATCTAACGAGTTGCGGGCCGTCAGTTGCGGCCAGCCTCGGAAGACGAGATGCGAGCGACGAGCGACGAGATACGAGATACAGTCCTGATGTGCGAAACAAAGCCAATTTCGGCGTTCCGGAGCTGAAAATGAGGATCGAGTCATGGAAGCAAAGCCAATCAAAGCCAACTTGGGCGACGTAATGAGCTCACAAGTTCACCATTTTGCGGCGGTTGCGGGGACGCACGACGGACGGGGCGAGCGATGAAGATCGTGATCGCAATGGACTCGTTCAAGGGGACCCTGGCGGCCGAGCGGGCCTGCCGGATCGTCGCCGACGCCATCGGCAGGGCGGCGCCGGGGGCCCGGATCGTGGTCAAGCCGATGGCCGACGGCGGGGAAGGCACGGCGGCGGCCCTGATGGCGGCCTCCAATGGCCGGTGGATCCCCGCGACCGTGATGGGCCCGCTGCCGCAGATGCAGGTCCGCGCCGGCTTCGCGTGGCTGGGTGACGACCGGACAGCGGTCGTGGAGATGGCGTCGGCCAGCGGCATTCAGCTCTTGCGGCGCGAGCAGTTGAACCCTCTGAAGACGACCACCTTCGGGACGGGCCAACTGGTCCGGGCGGCGCTGGAGCACGGGGCCGAGCGAATCCTGCTGGGGGTAGGCGGCAGTGCGACCGTCGATGGCGGGGTCGGGGCGGCCATGGCTCTGGGCTGGGAGTTCCTGGCCGGCGACGGGACGCCGGTCGGCCTCGGGGCCGGGGCCCTTGCTGAGATCGTCGAGGCCATCCCGCCGGACCGCGATATGGACGTCCCCATCGACGTGCTCTGTGACGTGGACAATCCGCTGTGCGGGCCGCAAGGGGCCGCTCGCGTGTACGGGCCGCAGAAGGGAGCCACGCCGCAGATGGTTGAGATGCTCGATTCCAGCCTGGGGCATCTGGCGGAGTTGGTGGGCAGCCAGCTTGGCATTCACATCCGGGACCTGCCCGGCGCTGGTGCCGCCGGCGGTCTGGCGGCCGGCGCAGTAGCATTTATGGAGGCCCGCCTAGTCTCGGGCATCGAGACCGTGATGGCGCAGTCCCGCCTGCGGCAGGAGGTCTCGGACGCCGACTGGGTCGTAACGGGCGAGGGCTGCTTCGATTCGCAGTCGATGCGGGGCAAGGTCGTTTCCGGCGTCACGCGGGTCGCCCGCCAGGGCGGCGCCAGGGTCGGCGTGATCGCGGGGCAGGTTCTGCTCGCCGACCATGTCTGGCGAAACGCTGGGATCGAGGCGGCGCTGGCCTGCGCGCAGCCCGGCATGGACCTCCAGTTTGCCCTGGAGCACTGCGAGGAGCTGCTCTCCCAGGCCGCCGGGCGATTTGCGGAGGTGTACCTCGCTGGGTGATTTGATCCACACAACCGGAACCTCTTTCCCATCTTAACGTACTAAGGGGAGTTGAAAGAGAACCCTTAATGGGATCGCAAGTTCACTCCTGTTGGAGCGATGGTGATATGAAAATCCGGGGATTACTGCGGGCCGCGTGGCGGCACTGGTGTCAGCTCTGGCACTTCAGTTGGGACCACATGCCGGGAATCGACCACCACAGGTGGGAAAGCAAGACGGAGATGCGAACGCGGCTGACCGAGAGGCGTCAGTGAGTTCTGCCGGACCCTTGGCGCCGCACGTTCGGAGGCGGGCAACGGCAAAGGCCGCTCCGGCGGGCACTTGGGCCAGATTCTTCTTGGCTTGCAGGCGATTTTGCTGTAAAATAGAGAAAACGTGGAGTCTGGCGCGTTTGGAAACCAGAATGGTCTCTCGAGAGGGATACCGGATGAATAAGTGTCTGTTTTATGGGACATTCCTGGCTGTGGCGGCCAATGTGTGTCTGGCGGCGCCGGAGCCGGCAGTGGTCCAGAGGCCGGGGCAATGGACTGTGGAGGTGAAATTCGAGCAACCCCAGCAGCTCGTCCTGTCGGGCACCAGCGGCGCGGTCCGGTTCTGGTACATGATCCTGACCGTGACCAACCGGACGGGTCAGGACGTTGAGTTCTACCCGCGATGCGAGCTGATGAGCGACACGTTCCAGATCGTGCCTTCCGGCGTGGGCGTTCCGCCGATCGTCTTCGAACAGATCAAGCAACGTCATGCGGGCCGGTATCCGTTCCTCGAAGCGATGGGATCGGTTGAGAACCGCATTCTCCAGGGTGAGGACAACGCCAAAGACATCGCGGTGGTCTGGCGCGATTTCGACAGTCAGGCGGGCGGGTTCAAGGTGTTCATCACGGGCCTGAGCAACGAGACCGCCGCGATCGATCACCCTGTGGCGGTGGACGGCATGGGCCAGCCGGTCAAGGTGTTCCTGCGGAAGACCCTGCAACTGGACTACGCCTTCCGGGGCGATCCGGCGATGCGCGACAAGGCCGAGGTCGTCTTCAAAGACAAGTCCTGGGTGATGCGCTGACCCTTCTTCGAGCGACCATCGTTTAAGAGGGTATTGGCGGGCGTTTCTTGGCCGCGGCTCTCGTTGTGCCCGCGAAGTCGATCCAGCCTGTCCGGCGGGCTCAACGCCTCTGCGTCTCGTTCTTGAATCGGGCGATCTCGGCGTCAAGTGTCGTTCCAAAGACCCTTTCAAACGACCTCTCCACGTTCAGGGTACGGCTTTCGACCAGGTCCTTGAGGAAAGCTCGATACCGTTGTGCTCCATGGCTCGACCTCAAGAACTCGACAAGACAGCCGAACTCTGAGTAGAAGAATGCCGTCCTGTTCTCTATCGGGCAGGAGAGCGCCGTCCCTTTTTCGCCGTCGAGAACCGTCCCGAAGTCCGCCGGTTCACAGAACACGCCCCGAGCCACAGCATCGTATACTGTCGATCTGTCCGGGTAGATTCCAACTCCCACCTGTCCGGCACAATCCATGGCGGTTCCTTCGAGCAGCCACCTTGGCATCTTCAGCGATCTCACAAGTGACATGTGCTGTTGTAGAAGGCAATGGGACATCTCATGGGTCAGATACATTTGGAGATCGATCCGGCCCTGTCTTGCATCTTCCTGTGCTCGCTTGGACACGAACAGCCGTCCATTGATCGCAATGAACCGAGCCCTTCCACCGGTGAGCCTGTGGTATTCGCGATCGTCCCTGCAAAGGAATATCTCCGGCTCCGACCGGAATGGCATCCCGTGGTAGTCTTCTTCGATAGCAACGACGTCTCTCAAATCGGATAGCTGGGATGATTCCGGCTGCCCGTGATGGTACACGATGAAACGCTCATACTCCTGTCGGGAAAACCCGGCTGCGACCAGAGAGAACGGAAACAGCCGGCCAAACAGCAGCTCGTAGACACCAAACAGGGCAAGCGCTGCGACCGCGACTGCCGCGACCACCCATCTCTTCTTTCTCATGCCGCAAGAGGCTGTCTTATGAACCCAGTTGCAGAGTCTTCTGTCTGTCTTGTTTGTTGTGCCGTCCGATTCGCTCACGGGGAATCTCCACGTACAAGGGCAAGGCGGCCGGTCAGGAAGAGAAGACGGGGTTGACAGGACGGGCAGATCAATCAATCCGTCCGAAGCGCGACCATCGATCGGCGGGCCAGCAGATGTAGTCGGCTCGGCCTTCAATCACGGCGTAGGGGATCGGCCCGAAATGCCGGCTGTCTCTCGACCGGTTCCGATTGTCACCCAGCACGAAGCAGTGCTGCTGCGGTACGACGGTCTCGGGCAAGTCGCGGACGGCATTCTGCTCGGGTGTCGACAGGAAGATGGTGTAGCGTGCAGTTCCGTTGGTTTCTTCGAAGAACTCGCCCTGCAGCGTGCGGCCGTCCACTGTCACATGTCCGGCCGACGACGGTTTATCAATTTTCCTCACCGCAAGTCTCTCGCCGTTGACGTAAAGCGCTCCGTCTTTCATGGCGACGGTGTCTCCTTCGATGGCGACGATCCGCTTGATGTAGTAGGTTCGCCAGTCTTCGTTCGGGGGCCTGAACAGAACGGTGTCACCGCGCTGGGGATCGGTCCTTCGATAGGCGATTCTGTCCACGAGAAGCCGGTCGTTCGGAACGATGGTGGGAAACTCCGACATGCTGGGGACACGGAAGGCCTCAAAGAGGCTGCTGCGGATGTGCAGCGCGTACCCGAAGCAACTGCCCTGGATCAACAGGCCGAGCAGGATATAGACCCCCGGACCGTTGTACGCCTTGAGTTCGTAGTCGCTGCGGGTCCGGCGTGCCAGCCGATACGAATCGACCGCTGCGCCGATCACCACGCCGAAGGCCGCGAGAGCCATCAACAGGCCGAACGTAACCGTCGAGGCGGGGCTGGCCCAGGCCAGCATCCCGAGAACGACGGGAATGCCAATGGCATAGAAGAGGCCGAGGACCAGACCGCGCCGCAGCTTGCCGCAATAAGCGTGTCCCACGCCGGGCATGAGAATCGACAGGGCGACGGCCAGCCAGGGCTGTCGCCTGGTGCTCTTGGGTGTCACGTGTTCCGTCATGGTATCCTCCAGGTGCTTAGGCAAACAACAGCAGACGCAGTGTCAGCAGGATTCGTCCGAGTCCGAGCAGCGCCGCCATGCTGACCGCCGCGGCTCGGGCCCAGGGCGAATATCCGATCCGGTCTATGATTCGCGACCATTCGAATCGACATCTGTCCCGATCGGCTTTCATCCGGTGGACGCGGTTCATCACGCCCTGTGTGAAATCCTCGCCCAGACAGATGTCTCTACGCTGCCGCACCCATTCGTTATAGAGTTCTTCGTGCTTCATTGGTCATCCTCGTGACAGGCTCGCAGTACTTCGCCGAGGGCGGCCTTGGCGCGGTTGACCCTTGACTTGATCGTACCGGTCCGTGTCCCTTCGATCGCGGCGGCCTCCTCATACGACAGTCCTTCGAACTCGACGAGGGTCAAGGCTCGGCGCTGGCGGTCCGGAAGGGACCGAAGCGCCACATCGAGCCGGCCGAACGCCTCCTGGCGTGTAACGCGCTCCAGCGGCCCGACGTCGTCGAGCGACGGCGACGGTTCGGGCGAGACCCTCAGGCGTTTCTTCTTCAGCCAGTTGATGCTCTTGTTTCGCGCAATCGTCAGCAGCCAGGTCGAGAAGCGACTCCGCGCCGGATCGAACGTCCTGAGCTGGGCGAAGGCGGCCAGAAACACCTCCTGGCCCAGGTCCTCACAGCTCTGCGCATCGCCGGTGACGTTACGGACCATGCCGACGACGGCCCTGGCGTAGCGTTCGACGAGGAGCCGGAACGACTCCGTGTCGCCGTCTAAAACGCGCTGGATAATGTGGGGTTCGTCCGTCATATTTCCGATGTGTCGAGGCCTTTTTTTGCCCAGTTATACAATCGAGCGGTGTCGGAGTTCCACGGAATTGCACCGGCCGCAACATTGCCGCACGCGGTCTGACAGTCGACGAATCGCCGATGGTCCGATGCGGCAGGAACAGTCCCGGGAGGCGGCGAAAAAGGGTTTGACGGCCCGAACTAACCCCGCCTACAATCGTATATATTCCTGCCCAAGCGGATGGTTGCGTCGTTGGTTGGAGAGCTTGGTCAAACGTTCTTTTTCGACGGAAGGTCCTGGAGGTCATGTATGTTCACAAGCGCGCGTCAGGCAGTTCGCAGGCACAGTCTCGTCAATGCATCGATCTTCGTTTTGATCGGCTTGTTGCTGGTGCCGCCGGCGGCCTTCGCCGAGGATGATCGCAGTATTGCCACCCTGCGCGAGATGGGCAAAGCGTTTGCGTCGATCGCCGAGAAGGCCTCGCCAGCGGTGGTGGGCATTCAGGCGACACGAGCTGTCCGTGGTAGTTCCACACGCGAGTGGTCATTTGGAGATCCCTCCAACCCATTCGAGGATGAGTTCTTCCGCTATTTCTTTGGCCCGCGCCGTTACCAGCGGGAGCGTGAGGAACCGGAATCACGCCAGGTCGCCCAGGGGTCCGGTTTCATCATCTCTTCCGATGGGTACATCCTGACGAACAATCACATGGTTGGAGGGGCCGAGACGGTTACCGTGCAGTTGGCGGACGGCCAGAAGATGACGGCGGAGGTCGTCGGCGCCGATTCTCAGACGGACGTGGCAGTCGTGAAGATCGACAAGACCGACCTTCCGTACATCGAGCTGGCGAACTCGGATACGTTGGAGGTGGGCGAGTGGGTGATCGCCATCGGCAATCCGTTCGGTTTGAGCCACACTGTTACGGCGGGTATCGTCAGTGCCAAAGGGCGCAACCGGATCGGTGTGGCGAACTACGAGGATTTCATTCAGACTGATGCGGCGATCAACTTCGGCAATTCGGGCGGGCCGCTGTTGAATCTGGACGGCAAGGCCGTGGGCATCAATACGGCGATCATCGGGCCCGGCGGAAATGTGGGCATCGGCCTGGCCATTCCCAGCAACATGGCTCGGGACATCTATGCCCAGCTCAAGGAGAGTGGGGAAGTGGTTCGTGGTTTCCTGGGCGTGCAGGGCAACGATGTCGAGCCCGGCATGGGAAAGTACTTCGGCCTGGACGCGGACAAAGGGGTGGTGATCGTCAGCGTGGTGGAAGATTCGCCCGCCGAGAAGGCCGGCATGAAGCAGGATGATGTGGTGGTGGAACTGGAGGGCCAGCCGGTCTCCGACTGGAACGAGTTCCGCAACCGGGTGGCCATGTACAAGCCGGGCAGCGAGGTCCGAATCGTGGTGATTCGCGAGGGCAAGCGCAAACCGTTGACGGTGACGCTTGACAAACGGCCGGATGGTGAGTTCGCCGTTGGTGGAGGCAGCCGGGCCGTCCAGGACACTCTGGGGATGACGCTTCAGACACTGACGGAGGAATTGGCTTCCCGTCTGGGGTATCAGGATCTCTCCGGCGTGGTGGTCATGGAGGTCAGGCCCGGTTCGCCGGCTGCCGAAGCCGGCCTCCAGGTCGGCACCCTGATCACCGAAGTGAACAGAAAGGCCGTCCGCAACGTAAAAGAATTCAATGAGGCAATCGAAAAAGGTGCGGCAGAAGGTAGGGTCCTCTTGCGAGTTCGAGACGAGGAGTGGACCAGGCTGCTGATGCTTCGTGTGCCGAAGAAGTAAGTTTGGTGTCGATGTCCTCCTTCATCGTAACACCGGCCCCGCCTTGTAGGCGGGGCTTTTTTTTGTCGGTTGCCGGGCGGTTGCGGGGGGCTTCGTCGGGTCGTATACTGACCGACCATGTTGCGCCGAGCTCTGACGTTCTACACGAAGTACTTCGCGGTGTGGGTGGTTGGGTGTGGTCTGGTGGCGTTCCTGTGGAAGGACACGCCGGAACATCCCAACTGGTTCCGCGTTGTGGGTACGTACAGCCTGGTTGAGTTGTTCCCGGCCGATGTCCTCTTTCGCCTGCCACCAACAGCGGTCAAACATCTGAATATCTGCCTGTCGATGAACACTCTGTTCTTCGCCGTGACCATGTTCGGGATTGGCGTGGCTCTCCAGCCGGATGACTTCAAACGAATCCTCAAGACGCCCTCGGCGGTGGCCCTGGGCACGGCGGCGCAGTTCCTGGTGATGCCCTTCGGGGCCTATGCGATCGCGCGGCTCTTCCGTCTGCCAGCCCCTCTGGCGGTGGGCCTGATCCTGACCGGCGCGGCCCCCGGGGCGATGGCCAGCAACACCATGAGCTACGTCGCCAAGGCGGATGCGGCCTACTCCGTATCCCTGACCACCGTCTCGACCCTGCTGTGCCCGGTCCTGACTCCGTTGCTGACGAAGCTGCTGGCCGGCTCGGAACTGCCGGTCTCGTTCTGGGCCATGTTCCTTCAGATCATGGTCATGGTTGCGGTGCCGCTGCTGCTGGGTTTCTGGGTGCGGCATCGCTTTCACCGTTCGGTCGAGCGGATTGTCCCGGTCTTTCCGGCCGTTTCGGCGACGTTCATCATCTTCATCTGCTCCGTCGTCATCGCACGCAACCAGGCCCGCCTGCCCCAGGTGACCGGAAGCGTCCTGGCGGTCGTGCTGGTCCTGAACCTCTATGGGATGGGCGCCGGGTACGGGATCGGCGTCCTGTTCGGCCTGGATACGCTCAAACGGCGGGCCCTGACGATCGAGGTCGGCATGCAGAACGCCGGGCTGGGTTCGGCCCTGGCCCTGGAGCACCTGGGCGAGGAGGCCGCCATCCCCGCCGCCATCTTCGTCTTTGTGTGCATCATCACCGCCTCGGCCCTGGCCTCCGCCTGGCAGCACCGGCACGACCCTCAGCAGAGCGAATAGAAAGTATTAGCAGAGAGGCTCTTGCATGGGAGTGCCAAGAGCGTTAAAATATAAAATTCTGTAGTTTCCACAAAACCAGCCTTTTGGGCGGCCAACCGTTGGCGGCCCTTCAGTGAAAACCGCAGTGAACAGGAGTGTGTGAACATGGCTTGTCATCTGGCAATCGCAGGGGTGACCGGTGCCGTCGGTCAGGAATTCCTACGTATCCTCGAAGAGCGCAACTTCCCGTTCGATACGCTCAAGGTGCTTGCCAGCAGCCGCTCCAAGGGTAAGAAGATCACCTTCAAGGGGAAGGAATATACGGTTGAGGAGTTGACGAAGGACAGCTTCACGGGGATCGATATCGCGCTGTTCAGTGCGGGCGGCTCGCGCAGCAAGGAGTTCGCCCCTGCGGCGGCCAAGGCGGGCGCGGTGGTCGTGGACAACTCTTCGGCGTTTCGCATGGACCCGACCGTGCCTCTGGTGATTCCCGAGATCAACCCCGAGAAGATCAAGGAGCACAGAGGCATCATCGCGAACCCGAACTGTTCGACGATCATCGGTATCGTGCCGGTCTGGCCTCTGCATCAGGTCAATCCGGTCAAGCGGATGGTCGTCAGCACGTACCAGGCGGCCAGCGGCGCCGGTGCGGCGGCGATGGCGGAGCTTGAAGCCCAGTGTCGCGAGATCCTCGACGGCAAGAAGCCGACCTGCAACGTGTTCCCGTATCAGATCGCATTCAACTGCTTCAGCCACAACTCGGCGCTGGGGCCCGACGGGTACAACGAAGAAGAGACCAAGATGGTCAAGGAGACCCGGAAGATCTTCAATTGCCCTGAGATCGCCATCACGGCCACATGCGTGCGCATCCCGGTGATGCGGACGCATTGCGAGAGCATCAACCTGGAGTTCACGCGTCCGATGCCGGCCGAGAAGGTGCGCCAACTGCTCGCCCAGGCGCCGGGCGTCCGCGTGCTGGACGACCGGGAACACAATCGCTTCCCGATGCCGATCGACGCCACGGGCAAGGACGACGTCTTTGTCGGCCGCATCCGGCAGGATCCATCCCTGCCCGATAACCGCGGGGTCAATCTCTGGGTGGCCGGCGACCAGCTCCGCAAGGGAGCGGCGTTGAACGCGATTCAGATCGCCGAAAAATTGCTCGAACTATAGTCCTCACGACGGCCGGCGGCAGCCGCAGGGCAGCGATGCGCCGTGGCTGCGCCGGCCGTCCCTGTTTGTTCCCGGATGGCGCTGCGCAACGTCAAACTGACCATTGCCTACGACGGCAGCGAGTATCATGGCTGGCAGATCCAGCCCGGCTTCACGACCATCCAACAGACGGTGCAGGACGCCGCCCGCAGCCTGCTGGGCCCGAATGTGCGCGTTTGCGGGGCCAGCCGGACCGACGCCGGCGTCCATGCCCTCGGCCAGGTCGCCCTGATCCAGGTCGATTCGCCCGTCCCGACGGAGAACCTTGCCAGGGCTCTCACCGACCGACTTCCCGACGACATCGCCATCGTCAAGGCCGAAGAAGTGCGGATGGGTTTCGACGTGATCGGCGATGTCACAAGCAAGCTCTATCGGTACACGATCTTCTGCGGCCCGACCCGTCCCGTGTTGCACAGGCGGTACTGCTGGCACGTTCCCTCGCATCCGGACACGGCCGCGATGAACGCCGGGGCACAGCGGCTCGTAGGCCGGAAGGACTTTCGGTCCTTTGCGTCGGCTGCCGACAGCCGCACGGATTCCGTACGTACGGTCTTCCGCTGCGATGTCACCGAGGCCCACAAGGACGACGGCCTGTGGGTCTATGTCGAGGTCGAAGGAGATGGGTTCCTCTACAACATGGTGCGCAATATCGTCGGGTCGCTGATGGAGGTCGGGCTGGGGCGGTGGGAGCCCGAACGAATCGCCCACGTCCTGGCCGCCCGCGACCGGACCGCCGCCGGACCGATCGCGCCGCCGAACGGCTTGTGCCTGATGTGGGTCAAATACTGATGCTCGTCGAACGCGATCAGATCGGGATCTTCGGCAAGATGAACTCGGGCAAGAGCAGCCTCATGAATCTGCTCACGCAGCAGGTTACCTCGATCGTCGATGCCACGCCCGGGACGACGGCCGACACGAAGATCGCCCTCCAGGAAATCCACGGGATCGGTCCGGTCAAGCTGTTCGACACCGCCGGATTGGATGAGGCTTCCGCTTTGGGACGCAAGAAGCGGGCCAAGGTTCTCTCCGACCTGAAAGAGTGTGACCTGGTCCTGCTGGTGATCGACCCCGATACGGAGGACTTCGCCACGGAGAACGAGATTGTCGAGAAGGCCCGCGCGCTGGATAAGCAGATCCTGGTGATCTATAACCTGTTCCGGCCGGAGGCCGCCGGGCGGATCACGCGGGTGGAAGAACAGGTCCCTCTGCTGCGGTTCCATCCAAAGATCCGGCTTGCGGCGGTCGATCCCCAATGCCGCCCGGCGCTGCTCCAGTTCCTCCTGGAGAACTTCGCCTCGAAGAACGTCCCGATGGAACTGCTGCCGTTCCTGCGGCGCGACGAGTTCTACGTGCTGAACATCCCGATGGACGCCGAGACCCCACCCGGGCGCTACCTGCGTCCGCAGGCGATGGCCGAGGAGTACATCACACGCCACTGGGCTTGGCCGGTCTCGTATCGCATGGATTTGGGCAAGGCCCGCTCCGGCGACGCGGGCGAACGGAAACGGTTCGATGCGTTTCTGGCCGGCTTCGGCAAGCGGCCCAAGGCGATCATCACTGACTCGCAGGCCATGGACCTGATGCATGTCTGGACGCCCGACGACATCGGGCTGACGACGTTTTCGATCATGATGATCAACTACGTCAGCCGGGGCCGACTCGCTTCGTTCGTCGCGGGGCTTGAGGCGGTCGCGACGCTGAAGGCAGGGGACAAGGTGCTCATCGCCGAGGCGTGCAACCACTCGCGGATCGCCGAGGATATCGGCACCGTGCAGATTCCAAACTTCATCCGGAAACATTGGCCCGACGTTCAGATCGACCACAATTTCGGCCGGGAGTTTCAGGAGAACGAGCAGCTCCAGTCCTACAAGCTGGTGGTCCATTGCGGCGGCTGCATGATCAGCGCGCAGAAGCTCCTGGCCCGCATTCGGGACCTCGAATCCATCGGTGTGCCGTACACGAACTATGGGCTGTTCCTGTCCTACATGCAAGGTCCGCAAGCCCTTCGCAAAGTGCTGCGGCCCTGGGGCATTGACTACCGGGCAGGTGTCTGACAGAATGGACTTTGTCGGTCCCATAGGACCTGTTCGACGCATGAACGCGGAGACGGCATCGTGAAGATCGTCCACATCATCACGCGGCTCATTCTGGGCGGTGCACAGGAGAACACGCTGATCACCTGCAAGCTGCTGGCCCAGCGGGGTCACGAGGTCACACTGATCACCGGCCCGGCCCTCGGACCCGAGGGGGAGCTGTTCCACCAGACGAAGGGGCAGAAGTACCAGACGATCGTGATCGACGAGATGCGGCGGGCCATCGAGCCGGTCAAGGATTTCGTCAGCTATCGCCGGCTCAAGAAGCTGCTGCGCCAATTGCAGCCCGACATCGTGCACACCCATTCGGCCAAGGCCGGCATCCTCGGCCGTTACGCCGCCAGTGCGTTGAAGGGCGTATGGGACCCAAGACGGCCCGCCATCGTTCACGGCATTCACGGCCTGGCGTTCCATCCGTACCAGAGCCGGTGGGTCAACCGTATCTATGTGGCCATCGAGAAGGCCGCCGCGAAGCACACCGACTATTTCATCAGCGTCGCCGATGCGATGACCGACCAGTGCAAGGCCGCCGGTATCGGCGTCGACAAGCCCTATGTCACGGCGTACTCTGCGATCGACGAACGGCAGTTTCTCGAACCGATTCCCCCCGAGCGGATACGGGCCTTCCGCTACCGGCACGGCATCGCGGACGATGCGGTCGTTCTGATCACCATCGCGCGCCTGTTCATGCTCAAGGGACACGACTACATCATCGCCTCGGCTCCGGAGCTGGCCAAACGTTTCGCCAACGTCGTCTGGCTCTTCGTGGGCGACGGCAACCTCGCGGAGCGGTACCAGCAGCAGGTCCGCGAGATGGGGCTGGCTGAGCGATTTCGTTTCACGGGACTGATGCCCCCGAGCGAGATCCCGCTGGCGATCCAGGCCTCGGATGTCCTCGTTCATTGCTCGCTGCGCGAGGGTCTGGCCCGCACGCTGCCTCAGGCGATGCTTTGCGGCCGTCCGGCCGTCAGCTTCGATGTGGACGGCGCCCGCGAAGTCGTCAACGAGCGTACCGGACGGCTCATCGAGCCGAAGAACGTCCCGCAGCTCATCGAAGCCTGCGCCGAGCTGATCGCCGACCAATCACTGCGGGAGCGACTCGGTCGGGCCGGCCGCGAATCGGTCACGCGGAAGTTCGCCCCCGAGACGATGGTCGATGCGATCGAGCGCGTCTATGAGCAACTCGTGAAATAGACTCTCCTGGTCCTGCGCGTCCCGGGGCCGTGGGGGCGAATAATCATTCGCCCCTGCCCGGCATGGCAGCGAACTCGACGGGGTAGGTCGCTGGCTTGCGGATCGCTTTGACCGCATCCGGCAGGGCCGCAATCTGGCTTCGCAGTCTCTCCTGCACAATCGCCATGGGCTCGGCAGATTCGAACGGGCCAAGCAGGTCTTCCGCGTCCGGATCGAAGGGGAGGACCGTATCCTTCTCCAAGCGGCTCTTGCCGGTACGCAGGATCGTCTTGCGGCCGGGCAGCGTCGCCTTATCGGGGGAGGTCTTGTTCACGGGACGATCGGCGTATTGGACGAGTTTGTAAATGATGCCGATGGAGGGAGCGTGCCGGGAAACCGCGAAACGGGTGCCGACGCCGAAGCCGTCGAACTGCCCACCGGCGGCCAGCATATCCTGGATCTTGTACTCGTCGAGGTCGCTGCTGGCGAAGATGCGAAGGAAGTCCACTCCCTCCCGGCGGAAGTGGTCCCTCGCGAACCGGCTGTCCGCAACGAGGTTGCCGCTGTCCAGGCGGATGCCGCGCAACCGGACGCCACGTTTGAGGAACTCGCGGGCCACGCGGGCGGCGATCTTCACACCCTCGATCGTGTCATACGTATCGACCAGCAGGATCGTCTTGTCGCCGTAAGCCGCTGCGAACGTGCGGAAGGCCTGCTCCTGCGACGGATGGGCCTGAATGAACGAGTGAGCCATGGTGCCCGACGGCGGCATCTCCAGAATCCGGGCGGCGAAGACGTTGCTCGTCGCCCTCCAGCCTGCCATCTGCGCGCCCCGTGCGGCACGCAGCGAGGCGATCGGCCCCTGGGCACGGCGCATCCCGAAATCCAGCAGGGGAATGCCTTTGGCCGCGAGCGTCATTCGGGCCGCCAGGCTCGCCTCGATGATCGAGAACCCGAGGATGTTGAGAACATAGGTTTCCAGCAGTTGGGCGTGCAGGATCGGGCCGCGCACTTCGAGGATGGGCTCGTTTGGAAAGAACACGGTTCCCTCGGACAGGGCCCGGGTTGTTACCTCCAGCCGGAAGTCGCCGAGATAGTCGAGGAAATCCGACTCGAACAGCGCCGTCGATCGCAGGTAGTCGAGGTCGCTTTCGGAGAATCGAAAGTGGGTCAGGTACGCTTCCACTTCTGCCAGGCCCGCCATCACGAAGAAGCCCCAGTCCTGGGGCAGATGCCGCACCGTGACCTCGAAGTACGCCGGCGCGGTCATCCCCTGTCTGAAGTAGACCTGGGCCATCGTCAGTTCGTACAGGTCCGTCAGCAGGGCGGGCGTTCCGTCGATCAGCCACATGTCTGTCGCCTCTTGAACTCGTCAAAGGTCGTGACGGTGACCCCCATCCGGCGGAACTCCGCATAGATTTCGTCGTCGGGCCTCGATTGCAGTCCCTTCGTTGCGTCTTTCAACAGAGTCAGTTCGATACCCGGCCGCTTTGCCAGGCCGTTCACGACGTACGATACGCAGAAGTCCAGCGCCACGCCGAACACGACAACCGATTCAGGCCGGATCAGGTCCAGGAGCTTGTCCGTATTCGGATTGTCGAAGACGCTGAGGCTCTCCTTGCGAATTACGATGTGAAACGGCTCCTTTTGCGCGAGCCGCCGCAGGTTCGCTGTGTCCATCTCCTCGACCGGCACGGTGTCGATCAGCCGCGTCCCCAGGTATCCGACCCGCTCGCTGCCCGGTTCGCCCGCCATGCAGTGGGGCGGAAACGTCGCTTTGAAGTCGGGTGTGTCCGAGATCTCCGGGTTGCCGCGGCGGTGCCAGTCGACGTCGGCCAGGATGGAGAAACCGTGATCCAGCGCGAATCGCCTGACCTCGCTGACGGTGTCGATGATGGTCTCGGCTCCCGGCACGTACAGGCGGCCTTCGGGTCGCATGAAGTCGTACTGCGTATCGACATCCCAGAACAGGGGATTCTTCTTCATGGTCTATTCCTCTGTCCCTGCCTGTTTGTCTCGGCGGGCCGCCATGCCCATCCGGACATGGGCAGGAGGTTGTTCCACTTTGCGTGCGACGATGCTACAATTGCTACCTTGGTATGTACGCCGGGGTATCCAGCCCGTTCGCTCCATTTGTGTCACGACGAAAGGCCGGTCATGAACAGCTACAGGAAGGAATTGTGGTTTGACACCACGCGGCGGAGGGAGTTCATCAACATCACGCCCCAGGTCGAGCAGTGCCTCGCCGAGAGCGGTATTCGCGAGGGCCTGCTGCTGTGCAACGCCATGCACATTACCGCCAGCGTCTTCATCAACGACGACGAGTCGGGCCTGCACCAGGACTTCGAGACCTGGCTGGAGAAGCTCGCGCCCGAGAAGCCCTACGCGCAGTACAAGCACAACGGATACGAGGACAACGCCGACGCCCACCTCAAGCGGAGCGTCATGGGTCGCGAGGTTGTCGTCGCGGTCACGGAGGGCAAGCTGGACTTCGGTCCGTGGGAGCAGATCTTCTACGGTGAGTTCGACGGCAAGCGCCGCAAACGTGTCCTCGTCAAGATCATCGGCGAGTAGGGATTCGGGGGTCTCGTGGGGCTGACGGCTTTTCTTCTCAAGGCGGTGGGCATCTCGCTGTCCGGGGTCATGGCCCCGGGTGCGGTGACGACCGCTGCCATCGCGCAGGGCGCGCAGCGCCGGTGGGCGGGCGTGTGGATGGCCATCGGTCACGGCATCGTTGAGATCCCCCTGATCTTCCTGATCATGTTCGGTCTGGGCGTGCTGTTCCGGGCCGACTGGTTCAGGATCACGGTGGGACTTTTCGGCGGCGCCTTTCTCGTCTGGATGGGTGTGGGCATGCTGCGCGCCAAGGGCGGTGCGGATTCGCCGTCGGGCCAGGTGACGAATGCCGGACCGCTGATGACCGGCCTGATCCTGTCGGTCGGCAATCCGTACTTTCTGCTGTGGTGGGCGACGGTCGGGCTCAATCTCGCCCTGGAGGCGCGGACTCTCGGCTGGCTCGCTTTCGTGCTGTTCGCACTGGTGCACTGGCTCTGCGATCTGGTCTGGCTGACGATTCTTTCCTTCGGCAGCTTCCACGGGACCAACATCCTCGGCCCGCGTGCCCAGCGGATCGTCCTGTACATCTGCGGCGTCGCCCTGGCGCTGTTCGGGGCGCACTTCCTTTATCGCGCGGCCGTCTTGCTTCTCGCTTGCCGTTGACCTGTCGAGGCCGACAGGTCGCAAGCGCATCAGGATTGGGATTCCTGCCCAGGTTTGGCGGAAGCGTCTTCCTCTTCCCGGAGCGGCGTCGGCACCAGGATTTCACGCAGGCTGTGTTTGGCGAGGAACTGCTGCTGGGTCTGCACGAGCCGGCCGAATGTTTCGGATTCGTTCAGGTCGGGCTGGGCCAGTGCAACGGCTGCCAGCGCCGCGGTGATTTCCGAGAGCCGGATCTGGTCAAGATCCCTGGCCGGGACGAATCCGACCTGCGGTTCCGATGTCTTGACCAGGAGCCTGCTCCTGACGAGGTGTTCGAGAATGTCGTCGCCCAGCTCCAGAGGCAGACCGAGCCGGGTGCAGAGCGCCTCGCGCGACAGCGGGCCTTGATTGCCCGCGAACGCCCGGGCGATCTCCCGCGCGACGTTGATCACGGTCAGGTCGTTGGTGATGAAGGATTCCTGTTTGCGTTCCCGGGCGGCCTCGATCTCGGCCGCATCGAGTGTTCTGAGATGCTGGGTGGTGTAGGTCAGTTGCAGCCCGAACAACGCGATGAGCCAGGTGATGTGAATCCAGAAGACGCTCAGCGGGACCAGCCCGAGAACGCCGTAGATCTTGCTGTACGGGATGAATCGCGTCACGTACGTACTGAAGCCATACTTGGCGAAACTCCAGACCAGGGCGGCCACCGCCGCGCCCCAGAGCGCTGCACCCGGGTTGACCTTCGTGCTCGGCAGCAGAAAGTAGAGCAGGAAGAACGCCAGCAGGCTCAGCAGATACGGCAGGATCACCGGCACGATGCGGTAGGCCAGCACCATCGTTTCGATGTTCCGGATCGCGGCGTACTGCGTGGTCGCGTAGATGCCCACGCCGACCAGGAGAGGGCCCAGCGTCAGCAGCGCCCAGTAATTGATCATCCGATGCAGGAAGCTGCGCCCCCGTGAGACGTGCCAGATGTGGTTGAAGGCCGTCTCGATGGTGCTCAGCAGCGCCAGAGCTGCCCAGATGACAAGCACAGCGCTGACGAGACTGAGCGACTTGCTGTTGAGCCCGCCGAAGAACCGCTTGATCGTGCTGTCGAGATAGTCCGTGAGCATCACCTTGTCTTCCGGGTGCTCCTCGTCCTGGCGGTACTCGATCTTCGTCAGGTGCAACTGCTCGTAGGCGAAGTGCTTCAGTCGCTCGCCGACGTCCTGATAGGCGGGGAACGACTGGAAGATCAGCAGCACGACGATGGCCAGCGGAACGATGCCGAAGATCGTGTAGTAGGACAGCGCCGCAGCCTGCTGTCCGGCGCGGTTGTGTTTGAGCAGTCGGACGCAATGCGACCACAGCTTGATCTGGAATGCGACGAAGCGGCTGGCCCGGCCGAGCTGCACGGTGGGCGTCGTCGACAGGTTTCGCAGCGTCTTCATACCCGCCCATTCATCAGAACAGATCTCCGAGTCCTCTGAACAACTGCTCTTGCAGGAATTTCTTCAGGTCCAGCTTGGGGCTGCTGATCGTCCCGGTCAGGGGGACGCCGATTCGCTGCCCGGCCTGACCCTCTTTATCGACCCGTGCCGTGCGTCCCTTGAACGTCCAGGGCAGGGTGACGGTCATATCGAGCGTTTGATCGAGGCCGATGGCCCCGCTGAAGCTGAGCGGGTTGTCGCCCACGTCGATCTGCATGTTGTCGTATCGGACGATGCCGTTCTGGAGCGACAGATTCGTCGGGCGAATGGTCAGCCTCTGGCCCCGCAGGCTCTGGCCGGTGGCCTTGAGGATCTCGTCGAGCAGGCCGGAGGCTTCCAAGAGCACGTTATCGGCCGAAATAGTGCCTGCCACCTCCGCCTTCCGCTCCAGGCCCGCCGCCAGCGGGATGACCAGTTTCTGGCATTCGAAGTTGGCAATCCCGCTGATGCCCGTGACGTTGGCGAACAGCGGGTTGACGTACTGGAGCAGGGTCCCGGTCATCTCCTTGTTCAGTTCGATGCCTTTGGCCAGCACCAGTGGTGCGGACGTGCGCAGCATCGGGTGCCGCTCCTTGAAGTCGGCCTGGCCGGCGAAGTTGAGCTGTCCGTTGTTGACCGTGGTGCTGAACGGCTCGATCTTCATCAGGCCTTTCTCGACGTTGACCTGGACGTCGGTGGCGCCGATATTCAGCCCCTTGTAGCTGGCGGTGTCGAAACCCACCTTCGCCGAGCCGTCGAGGTTCGCCAGCAGTCCGTTGGGATCGTCGGCGGGGTAGTTGCTCGCGAAATTCAGCGAGACTTCCCGCCGGCCCGACATCTCCAGCCCTTCGGGCAGGAAGGGCGAGGCGAGCTGGCCGACGGCCGCCCAATCACATTCCCCCTGCACCTCGCCCTGGACCCGGATGCGGTCGCCTATGCGCGCCTGCTTGATCTGGCCGAATCGGATCTTGATCTGCCCGCTGTCCAGCACAAACGTCTCAATGTCGCGAGTCATGGTGTTCGGATTCACCACCACGTCGAACGCTGCCGTGACCTGCTTCTCGCTGAACGGTTTCTTGCCGGGAGTGGAAAGCATGAAATCCTGGATGCGGGTGTCGTCTGTGCGGATACGATACGCGCCCTCCTGCCCGGTCACGGTCAGGACCGACTGGGCGAGGCCCTGCAAGCGGAGGGTCTGGGGAAGCGATGCAAAGAGGACCGCGTACGGCGTGATCTTCTGGAGATCGATATTGCGAGCCGAGACTGCCACGTTCATCGGAACGGGCGACGTCTTGTCCAGGGGGATCGACGCATCCTTAACGGCGACGGCGCCGAAGCTGCCTTCGGCGTCGAGACGAGTCACCGCCAGCGCCTGCCTGGCCTGATCCAGAGCGAATGCGAACGTCACATCGGCCGCCGGCTCCGAGACGCTGTTGCCGTCGGCGCCCGTCAGCACGAGCTGACGCAGGGAGGCGGTTCCAGTGGCTCCGATGCGTTGGTCCTGAATCGCGACCTGTCCCTTGCTCGTCACCTGGCCCGTCATGCGGTAGGGGCCCAGGTCGGCGAACTGGCCCAGTTCCGATTGGAACTTCGCGAGATCCACTCGCCCATCGTAGGTGATGTCGTTGAAGTCACCTTGGGCGGTGAGCTGAGCGAACGCGGCGGACAGATCCATCGCGTCGAGGCGCACGGTCTTGTCGTCGGCCGACAGCCTGAGGTTGGCGGCGACGGGTTCGGTGAGGGCCAGCGGTTTGCCGTCCACGATTCCTGCCAGTCCCGTGATCTGCGTCTGGGCCCGGACGATGGCCCGGCCGCCCTCGGTGGTGGTGCTGATGTCTCCGCGGGCCTGACCGCGCGTGATCTGCATGCCTTCCTTCAATCCGAATGTCGCGGGCATCTGCGACAGCAGGGCAGGCAGGTTGCAGTCGAAGTTGCCCTTGAGGTTGTAGCTTGAATCGCTCTTGAGCAGGTCGGTCAGCGAGCCGACCGTCATGGGAACCGCTCCGGCCGCTGTGACGTTCGCCCAGTCCGTGCGGGCGTCCAACTGCTCGACCTGGACGGTTTGACCCTGCCGCATCAGCCTGACATCGACCGCCAGCTTTGAAGTCTGTATGTGGTCGCCTTTCAACAGGGCACCGGTGATATCCATGTTCCGGCCTGCGACGGCGGCGCGGAGTGTCTCCAATTCCCCATCCTGCACGGCGGTGGTGATGTTCGCGGAGAGGCGGCCCCGGGCCTGCACTTCGACTCCTGCCAGCTCGAAGATGGGCGCCAGCGACTCGAGATCGAGGTCGTTGACCTCGATCACCACGTCGCCCGTGGTGCCTTTGAAGGTCCAGCCGGCGGCTTTGTCCGGTGTCACCGAGCCGGCGGCACGAACGGTGGCGGTGTCCGCCGCCTCGCCGACGGTCATCTTCGCCTCGAAGCGCGAGGGCTGTCCCGGCAGCCGGAGGTTCAATGTCGAATTCAGTTGTGCGATCCGGACGGCCTTTCCGGCCGTGTCCGTGACGTGAACGCTGGCGTCGTTGATGGTTATGTCACCGAGCATTGCCAGACCGGCGGCCGGCGGGACCGATGTCTTGGAGTTGCCGGCCGGCACAGGGGGTGGAGCCGGCCTTTTTCGCAGGTCGATCTCGACCGCCGGCCTGTCGATGACGGCCCGGCCCAGCGAAATCGTTCCACCCAGCAGCGAGGCCAGATGAGGCTGGACATCGATCCCGTCGATGCTCACGGCGGCCCAGCCGCTTTGTTCGCGGAAACTGAAGTCGGAGATCCGCACCCCTTTTCGCCAGCCCACCGAAAGGTCTCCGATATCCGCCGTGCCCCCCGTCGACTGACTGATCTTCGCCTGGATCATGCGCCGGAATCCGTCCGAAGACAAATACACCGGGACCAGGGCCACCAGCACCACAACGATCAGTATCACGCCGAGCAACACCCATGGCCATCTCCTGGATCGCTTCGTTCTCGCTGTGCTCTGATTGCCGCCTTGAGTCGCCATCTCATTTCTCCTTATGGCTAACGCTCTCGAAGAGGACCGTCGGCTATGATCCGCCGTATTCCGTGCTGTTTCCAGCGCAAAACCACAGAACCGATGAATCTGTCCGCGCAAGTTGATCCATCCTGGCATTACGTGGCGGCGGCGGCGCGGTTCAGGCTGTCGGGGACGTCGGAGGCAGACGGCGACCCGCGCCCGGACCTCGCACTCATGGCAGGGAAGAACGCTGTGCCAAAGGCAACGCGCAGACCCTCGCCCGCGGGACCGCGCAAAGGCAGACCGCGGTCACGGTCCTTCTTCCGGAGGCGGTTTGACAGGTCAGGACGGGGGAACGCCGCCGCGATGCCGCATGGGAGGATCAGCCCTCCATGATCTCCTTGGACTTGTGCGCGACCAAGCTGTCCACTTTGTCCGTAAACTCCTTGGTCATGTCATCGCACTGCTTCTTGCCCAACTGGAGATCGTCTTCCGTGATGACCTTGTCCTTCTGCTGCTGTTCGAGCTGCTTGATGGTGTCCCGGCGCACGTTGCGGATACTGACCTTCGTCTGTTCGCCGGTCTGCTTGGCTTGCTGCACGAGCTGTTTGCGCCGTTCTTCGCTGAGAGGGGGGATATTCAACCGAATGAACTTGCCTTCCACCAGTGGTGCAATGCTCAGATCGCTGCTCTTGATGGCCTTTTCGATGTCTCGAACCGACGCCGGATCGAATGGCTTGATCACAAGCTGGTCCACTTCCGGAGCCGACACGGTGGCCAGAGCCTTGAGGGGGGTGGGGGTGCCGTAGTATTCGACCTTCAGATGCTCGACCAGCCCCGGGGTGGCCCTTCCGCCTCGGAAGGCTTTCAACTCATCCTGGAGCACTTCGACGGCCTTCTGCATCTTGGACCTGCTCTCCGCAATCATTGCTTGCACTGGCATGGCTTACCTCTCTGCTATGGATTCCGTCAAACCAACCGTCGTTTCAGGCCGGCCCGATGGTGGTGCCGACCGACTCGCCGCAGATGGCTTTGGCGATGTTGCCTTTCTTGAAGATGTTGAGTACTGTGATGGGGATTCCGTTGTCCCGGCACAGGCTGATCGCGGCGTGATCCATGATGCGCAAACCCTGCTGCAGTACCTCGTCGTACGAGATTCGAGCAAAGAGCTTCGCATCGGGATTCTTCTTCGGGTCGTCGCTGTAGACTCCATCGACCTTGGTCGCCTTGATCAGCAGGTTCACGTCCAGCTCGGAGGCCCGCAGGGCCGCGCATGTGTCGGTGGTGAAGAAGGGGTTGCCCGTCCCGCCGGCCAGAATGGTCACTCGGCCGTGCTCCAGATGGTGCAATGCCCGGCGTCGGATAAACGGCTCACACATGGCCGCCACTTCGATCGCGCTGAGGACACGCGTCGGCTGGCCCAGCTTCTCCAGCGTCTCCTGAAGCGCGCAGGCGTTGATGATCGTGGCCAGCATCCCCATATAGTCGGCCGTGTTCCGGGGGATGTGGCTGGTCCGCGAAAACGTCTCCCCTCGCAGGATGTTGCCCGCGCCGACGACGACCGCAACCTGGGGGCCCAGCCGCCCGATCTCCGCGATGCGCTGGGCAATGGACTCCAGACAAGCCCCGTTAATGCCGAATTCGCCCGGCTCACAGAAACTCTCGCCGGAAAGCTTGAGCAGCACGCGCTTGTACCGACATTCTCCCATCAGTGCGACGGTCCTTCCGTGGCCTGCGTCTTGTCCGCGTGGCACGGCGCAAGAGAGGGCCTGCGCCACTCACCCGACCTCGAATCGGGCGAAACGCTTGATCGTGGCGGTGCCGCCGGCGGCCTTGGCCGCCTCGGTCAGCACCTGCCGGACGGTTTTGCTGTCGTCCTTAACGAACGGTTGCTCGAGCAGGCAGTTCTCGGCGAAGAACTTGCCCATCTTACCGTCGACGATCCGATTGACGATCTCCGCCGGCTTGTTCTTGACCTGCTCGGCGTAGACGGCTCTCTCCCGCTCGATCACTTCAGGATCGATGCCACTCTTGTCCAGGGCCAGCGGCTTGCTGGCGGTGATATGCATGGCAATGTCCATCATGGTCCGTTGGATGCCCTCGGCCTGTGCCATCTTCGGATCGCTCACGTCGAGCTGGACCATCGTGCCGACCTTGCTGTTGAAGTGAATATAGGCGGTGATCAGCCCCGGGCCGTCGAGTCGGAACCGTGCATAATCGCCGACCACGGTCTTCTCCCCCGTCTTGCTGACGAGCTCGGTCAGGATATCCTGGAAGGCTCTGCCGTCCCTGGTGGTGTGCAGCAGGGCGTCGGTGCCCTCGTCTGCGGGACAGGCCAGCGCGTACTCGGCCAGCAGATTGGCGGTGGCCGCGAAGTCTGCGCCTTTGGCGACAAAATCGGTCTCACAGCACAGCGAGACGAGAACGCCGGTCCGCCCCCCATCGGCGATCCTGGAGACGACCAAACCGTTCGAGGTCTCTCGCTCGGCCCTTTTGGCCAGCGTGGCCAGCCCCTTCTTGCGAAGGATCTCCATCGCCCGATCGACGTCGCCGGCGGCTTCCTCCAGGGCTTTCTTGCAGTCCATCATGCCCTGTCCGGATCTGGTGCGAAGTTTCATGACGGCCGAAGCTGAGATCTCTGCCATTTGATCGACTCCTGTTTCTCTGTCTTCTCAAAGGTTCACACGTTGCGGCGGGGGACTGACGCATCAGCACCCATCCCACGTCCCTCCGTCACGACGTGGCAAACGTGTTTCCGGGCTGCTGCCGCGTCGGCCCAGGCGGCCTATTCGGTCCGCGTGGTCGTCCGGGTCGGACGTGGCACAGGGCAAAACCTGTTGCTACGTGCCGGGGGCGGGCTGATCGGGTTCCGATCGCCCGGCGCTGTTGGTGGATTCCGGCGAAGATTCGATGTCTCCGGCCGGTTCGTCCGTCGCGGCCGCGCCGGGCCCCGAACCCCCGTCGGCGCGGCCCATGACCGGTCGGCGGCTTGGACGCGCCCTTCGGGGACGCGGCTCGACCGATTCCTGCTGACGCACGGCAACCATCGTCTTGCCGACCGCTACCGCGTCGGCCAGCTCGTTCAGGATGATCTCGACGGCGCGGATCGAGTCATCGTTGGCAGGGATAGCCACATCCACCGTGTCGGGATCGGAGTCCGTGTCGAGGACGCCTGCCGTCGGGATGCCCAGCTTGGCCGCTTCGCGCAGCGCCAGGTACTCTTTCTTGGCGTCGACGACCACCACCGCCCCGGGCAGACGCGACATCTTTCGCACACCGTCCAGGTTGGTGCGAATCTTTCGCATCTCCCGCTTGAGACGCGAGGCCTGCTTCTTGCTTTCGGCCTCCAACGAGCCGTCCTGCTCCATGGCTTCGAGCTGCTCCAGACGCTGCAGGCGGGACCGGATCGTGCGGAAATTCGTCAGCATTCCGCCGAGCCATCGCTCGGACACGTAGTGCATCCCACATCGCTTGGCGGCGGCTTCGACGGCTTTCTGGGCTTGTCGCTTCGTCCCGACGAAGACGACGTCGCTGCCGGAGGCAACGGTCTCGGCCAGCAGCTTCTTGGCCACCAGTACGCCTTTGAGTGTTTTCCTGACGTCGATGATGTGAATGGTTCCCCGCTTCGCGAAGATATAGGGGGCCATTTTCGGGTTCCATCGACTCACGCCGTGCCCGAAATGCACTCCTGCGTTGATAAGCTCCCGCGCCAACTGTTTAGCCACAAAAACCTCCAAACTGCCTCTGACTCATCTCACATGGGTCACGCAAACTGCTAAATCTCAAAAACTTAATGGAATTCTCCGGGGGTGTCAAGTTTTTGTGGCGAGAATTTTGCCGAAATCGGGTATGCACCGCCGGCGCTGCGGCCGGGGGCTGCGTCGCCGACCCAGGCACACCCTGACGCTTCGGCCAGGCGTACCAGGCGGCCGGCTCGCCTTCCAGCGGGCCCGAGGCCCCGGGAGTTTCTGCTCCGTTCTCCGTCGGGGGCCGGACGCTCAATACCACAACGTGATGATGATGTTGGGTTCGGTCTTCTTGGCTTGGACCTCGCCGGTGGTGATGTTGGTGTGCTTGATGTGAACCTCCGGATGCTCCTTCAGCCAGGCGCCGATTTGCTCGTCCATGAACTCCAGCGCACCTGGGTGCAGCTTGGTGAAGAAGGTCTTGACGGCCGTAATCCTGCCGCCGGAAGGGGTGGGAACCTCGGGGGCAGGCCTGCGAACGGGCACGGGAGCAGCGGGGCGTGGCGCCGGCGCCGCTGTCGTTGCCGCTGTTGGCGCTGCGGCAGTCGTCGCCGGGGCTGCGGCCGCAGGCTTGGCTGCTCCGCCCAGGTTCAGCGGGGCGCGCGAAACGCCGGGGGCCGCGGGCGCCGGACTTCCGGGCGGCGTCGCTTTCTCCGCGTTGTCAAAAGGAATGGGCTTTTCGACGGGATTGCCTGTGTTGCTGTTGTTGCCCAAGTTGTCCATCTACTGTCCCTCCAGAAAGGTCAGTGTGTGAGTTCCTGAGCTACATGCAATTGACGTACGGCAATACTGGCAGGATATACAAGACGGCCTACACGGGCAGCGGCATAACGCCGTGAATGCGGTCCGCTCGTCCTGCTGCTACTTCGCCTCCTGCGGTGGTCCTTGTGGCGTTTCCTGTGGCGGCGCCGGCGGCGGCTCCTGTGGGGCAGCCTGCTGTTGCGGCGGTTCGGCGGCGTTCTTGCCGGCCTGCTCGGCCCGAACCTTGGCCTGCTCGGCTTCCGTCTTGGCCTTCTCGGCCTCCGTCTTGGCTTGTTGGGCTTCTGCCGTGGCCTTCTCGGCCTGCGCTTTGGCCGCCTCGGCGGCCGAAACGGCAAGATCGGCCTTTGTGCTGGCCTGCTCGAGCTGGGCCCTGGCCTCCTGGAGTTCGGCGCTCAGATCCTGGATCTGCTGGCCGGTCTCCATCGCTTCCAGACGGGCGGCGTTCCTCTCCGCCTCCGACTGCATCCGCGCCTCGTAAGCCGCATCGATCTTCCGCTCCTGCTCCTCCTCGCGGGCCTTGATCCCCAGCGGGTCCATCACGGTCTCGTGCAGCGCCTGGGTCATCGGCGACGAATGACGCACCCTCATCGTCTCAACGATATCCTGATTAGGCTTGCCGCCCGTCGAGATGGTTGGCGTCAGGATGAAAATGACCTCGGTGGCCCGTTCCTCGAAGTCCCGACCGGAGAACAGAAGGTTCAGGCCCGGGATGTCCTTGAGGACGGGCACGCCGCGAATCACGTCGCGCTTCTCGCTCTTGCGAATGCCGCCGATGATCAGGCTCTCGCCGATGCGAATGCGGTTGTCTTTGTTGGTGACTGTCCGCTCGGTGACAATCGGCGTCTGCTTGATGCCCTCGGGCGTCATGTAGGCCGCGAGCTGTACCTGTGTCTCCAAGCCGATGTAGCCGTCCGCATAGACATGAGGCGTGATCTCCAGTTGGTCGATGATGTCGTAGTACTCCGTTTGCGTCCGCAGGACCGGTGTTCCTCCAAACCCGCCGCTCTGGACAGTCACCTGCTGGAGTGGTACGTGCTGCTTGGATTGGATCTTGGCCGACTGGCCGTTGACGACCTCCAGCGTGGGGTTCATGAGGATCTTCATGTAGCCCCGCGAAACGAGGATGTCCACAAGGGCCATGATCCGGTGCCCGGCGTCGCCTTGATCGACACCGATCTTCAGCCCGAATTTCTCTCGGGCCGGATCCCGAAGAGCCGCACCCGGGAAGGCCAGGTATTCATTGGTCGGTTCGCCACCGACTGCCATCTCGCCGAACAGGTTCTCGATCTGGACGGACGTCTCGCGGTCGACGGTGAGGTCCGCGTACAGCTCCGACACCAGGCATTCGATCTTCACCTGGATCGGGGGAATGTCTGTCTCTTTGATGATCTCGAGGACGGCGTCGATGTCCGATTCCAGCGGGCAGCGGACGATGAGCTGGTTCGTGGCGGGGTTGGCGGTGACGGTGTAGTCCTGGATGGTTGTGGATTGACCCTTCTGGTTGAACAATTGCGTGGCGAACTGCTCGTGAATGACCTGCTTCATGTTCTCGGCGGTATGGTACCGACAGAAGTAAACCAGCTTCCATTCTTCGGCGCCGCCGACGATCTGCTTGAATTTCTTCGGGGGGTTTTGATAGACGCTTGGTCGCGGGATGTTGGGGTCCGCGACAGACTCGATCCGGCCGATATCCCTCAGGATATTCTGGGCCTCGATGGCGGTACCCCTCTCGTCCGGCCAGTCGTGGCAGCCCTGGAGAATGACTGCTCCCAAAATGACAAAAGCCACGAACAGTAACTCCCTGTTGTGGCTGATTTTGTGTTTGGCATCAGTCATTCGCATAATACCTGTCGCTTCTACCTACGACCTTACATCCCTGTAGATCTACCCTGACAATTTCCTCCCGTGCAGGTAGACGCCAACTATCGCTATTCTATTTCCATGAAGTTTATCGTCAAGGGCAATTTGAAAGGATTAACGAAAATGGGGGTTTTCATCTTACCCAACTTAAAAGAATGGACAAACGTCATCGCCTGGCGTATGAGTACGTTCCATGACGAAGAGCAGAAACAAGAGAGTCACGGTAGGGTTTGTCGCGTTGGGCTGTCCGAAAAACGTGGTGGACAGCGAGAGGATGCTGGCCCAGATTGTGCAAGCCGGCTTCCTGATCGCGGCCGAACCGTCGCAGGCGGACGTGGTCATCATCAACACGTGCGGCTTCATTGAGCCGGCGAAGGTCGAGTCGCTCGACGCCGTGACCCAGGCGGTGGGGGGCAAGCGGAGTGGTCGCGTCCGAAAGGTGATCGTCGCCGGCTGCCTGGCGCAGAGGCTGGGCGCGCAGCTTCTCGGTGAAGCGGAAGGTGTCGACGCCGTCGTCGGACTGGGCCAGAGGGACAACATCGTCGAGATCATCCGGCGCACGTTGTCGGCCGACGAGCCGGGAGTTTACGGTGACCGGAGGTTTCTGTCTCCAACCGATGACCGGGTCCGCCTGCGAATCGGGCCGGCCCATTTTGCCTATCTTCGCATCAGTGAAGGGTGTGACCATCGCTGTTCTTTTTGTACGATTCCCGCTATTCGCGGACCATTTCACAGCAAGGCCCCGGAACGGGTCCTCGAGGAGGCGAAGGAACTGGTCTGTTCGGGGGCGGTGGAACTGAACCTCATCGGGCAGGACACGACCATCTATGGTCGCGATCTGAAAATGCGCGATGGTCTGGCTCATCTGCTTCCTGAGTTGGAGGCGATCCCGGACCTCGTCTGGATTCGGCTGTTGTACGCCTACCCGAAGGGCATCACGGACAGCCTGATCGACGCGATCGCCCGCAGTGACAAGGTCCTGCACTATCTGGACATCCCCATCCAGCACGCCAGCGACAAGATCCTCCGTGCGATGAGACGTCCGGACACGGCGAACGGACTGCGAACCATGATCGAGCGTCTTCGTGCGGCGATTCCCGACATCGTTCTGCGGACGACGGTGATCGTGGGCTTTCCCGGCGAGACCGATGCGGACTTCGCCGAGCTGCTCGACTTCGTCCGGTGGGCGCAGTTCGACGCGCTGGGCGCGTTCCCGTTCTATCCGGAAGCCGGGACTGCGGCGGCAGACTTTCCGGACCAGATTGCGGACCACGTCAAACAGGCGCGGTTCGATGCCCTCATGCTGACGCAGCAGGAGATTGCCTTCGCGAAGAACCGAGCGCGCATCGGCCAGCGTCTGAGGTGCCTGATCGATTCAGTCGATCCGCAGGGCATCGGTTACGGCCGCTTCTACGGACAGGCGCCCGACATCGACGGGATTTGTGTCGTGACCAACTGCATGGCCGGTCCCGGAAGCTACGCCGATGTGAGGGTCGACGGGGTCAGGGACTATGATCTGCTCGTCGAGCAAATTTGCTGTTGAAGCAGGCGATGCCCTTCAGTAAACTTGTCCCCATGCTGAAACAGCTCCCGAACATTCTGACCTTTGCGCGCCTCGGCCTGTCCATCATTTTTCTTGTGATGATCCTGTATAGCCCGCAGGTTGCACATCGCACGGTGTTTCTGGACGGGGCTTTCGTTCTGTTCGTCGTCGCGGGACTGACCGACGTCGTCGATGGCATCGTGGCACGTCGCTTCAACGCCACCAGCAAGTTCGGACGCATGGTGGACCCGCTGGTTGATAAGGTGCTCGTGGTCGGGACGTTCACGTGTTTTGCCCTGATCGGCGAGCCCACGCTTTTCGACTGGTCGCCCGCAACGCTGGCGGTGGTCCACTGGCTGGTCGTCGCGATTCTCGCGGCCCGAGAGGCGTATGTCACGGTTCTGCGGCATGTGGCGGAGGCCAAGGGAGTCAACTTCGCCGCCACCCGCTCGGGCAAGCTCAAGATGCTGTTGCAGTCCTTTGCGATCGGCACCGTTCTGATCAAAATGGCTCATGTTCCGGATCAGACCTGGGGTTACTGGTTTACCTCAGTGACGTTCCTCGCCATGATCGTTGCTACTATCGTCTCCGGCTTCCTCGCAACGCGGCGGCCCAGTTGGAGACAATACAAACAGGAGGGAACACATCATGACTCTTCCATCCCGCCGTCCTGATCGCCTCATTGTCGTGTCAGTCCTTCCGGCCGTTGTCGTTCTCGCCGGCCTGGCACAAGCAAGTGACGAGTTTCTTCCTCCTTTGCCGGCGGGCCAGCAGTGGAAGCTCGCCTGGAGCGACGAATTCGACGGCACCCAGATCGATCCATCGAAGTGGGAGGTGATGGGCGATTGGAAGCGACGCGACGGGTTCTGGGTCAAGGAGGATTCCTACGTCGACGGCCAGGGTCATCTGGTCCTGCGAACGAAGAAGGATGGGGACCGGTACACCTGCGGCGCCGTCCGTACGCGAGGCAAATTCGAGCACCGCTACGGCTACTGGGTCTGCCGCTGCAAGTTCCCGACGCAGCCGGGACACTGGCCCGCCTTCTGGCTCCACTGCGACACGGTGAACAAGATCGGCGACGGCGGCCGCGACGGTACCGAGATCGACATCATGGAAAAGCCCTGGCGCGAGGACCGCACCACGCAGAATCTGCACTGGGACGGCTATGGCAAAGAGCATCAGCACGTTGGGACCACGTTTACCGTCCCTGGCATGAGCGAAGGCTTCCACACGTTCGGCCTTTACTGGACCCCGCAGGAGTACGTTTTCTACGTCAACGGGCAGGAAACCTGGCGCACCCGCGGCGGGGGCGTCTCGCAGGTCCCGGAATACGCGAAGCTGACCGAGGAGATCGGCGAGTGGGGAGGGGACATCGCCCAAGCCAGGCTGCCCGACCATTTCGTTGTCGATTACGTTCGTGTGTACGACGTGGTGGGCGAGCCCCAGACGGTCGAGCACTTCAAGCGCAAGGCGCTGATTGCCCAGGCCGCCAACGTGAAGCCTTCGCCCCAGCAACTTGCCTGGCAGCAACTGGAGTTCATCGGGTTCATCCACTACACGGTCAACGCTTTTACCGACCGGGAGTGGGGCGATGGCACGGAAGACCCGGCCATCTTCAACCCGAGCGAGCTGGACGTCCGCCAGTGGGTCCGGACGTGCAAGGATGCGGGGATGAAGATGATCATCCTGACGGCCAAGCACCACGACGGCTTCTGTCTGTGGCCCAGCAAGTATACCGAGCATTCGGTCAAGAACAGCCCGTACAAAGGCGGCAAAGGCGACATCGTCGGCGAGCTGGCCGCCGCGTGCCGCGAGGCGGGCCTGAAGCTGGGACTGTATTTGTCGCCCTGGGACCGGCATGAGCCGACCTACGGCGACAACGAAGGCTACAACCGGTTCTACACGAATCAGCTCCGCGAGCTGCTCACCAATTACGGCGAGGTCACCGAGGTCTGGTGTGACGGCGCCAAGGGGCCCGACGCCAAGGATATGGAATACGACTGGGCCGGCTACTTCGGTCTTGTTCGCCAGCTTCAGCCCGGCGCGGTGATCTTCAACGGGCCGGACATCCGCTGGGTGGGCAACGAGCGAGGCTATGCCCGCGAAAGCGAGTGGAGCGTGATGAACGGCAGCGGCAGCCTGTTCGCGCCGGTCAACTGCACCGCGAAGGACCTGGGCAGCCTGGAGGCGCTGGGCGAGGGTGAGCGCCTGATCTGGTATCCGGCGGAGACCGACGTCTCGATCCGTCCGGGCTGGTTCTACCACGCCAAAGAGGACGACAAGGTCAAATCGGTCGAGCAACTGCTCGATATCTACTTCAGCTCCGTCGGGTACAACAGCGTGCTGCTGCTGAACCTGCCGCCGGACCGCAGGGGCCTGATCCACGAGAACGATGTCCGGCGTCTGCGCGAGTTCCGTAAGGTGCTCGATGCGATCTTCGACGAGAATCTGGCCGCAAACGTTTCCGCGAAGGCGTCCAGCGTCAAAGGCGGCAACCCCGCCTTCGCCGCGGACAAGATCACCGACGGCAACAAGGATACCTACTGGACGACGGATGACTGGACCACGGCTGCGACGGTCGAGTTCGATCTGGGCAAGGACTGCACGTTCAACGTCGCCGAGTTGGGCGAGTGCATCGCCGTGGGCCAGCGGATCGAGGAGTTCGCCCTCGATGCGCTCGACGGCGGCAACTGGAAGGAATTTGCTCACGGCACCACCGTCGGCTACAAGCGCCTGCTGCGGTTCGACGACGTCACGACCGGCCGCGTTCGCCTGCGCATCCTCCACTCCCGCGTCTGTCCGACCCTGTCGGGCTTCGGCCTCTACTACGCGCCGCCGATTGATAAAGTCCTCGGCAGGTGATCGACAGCTCTGCGTAACGGTGATAGAGAGGCTTCATCCGGTGCAGTGTTGGGTGCCGGTTGAGTTACGGGCGATAAATTCTTCCGTCACGTCGTCGGGCGACAGGCCGATGGCGTCGAAGATCTCCGCCTCCAGTTCGAAGATGCGAGCGTCCACCGCTTCTTCGGTTTTCTCGCAGCGGGTCTTGCCTTCCCTGGCCAGGACGAGGGCGCTTCTCTGGTGCGCCTCTTCGAGCCGCTGCTTCAGCGGGACGATCCGGTCGTGCATCACTCGCTTGTCGGCGTAGTAGACGAGCTTCTCCTCCCAGGACTGCGGGCAGTCCGTCTCGTCCAGGACCGCGACATACCGGTGCCGCCGGATCGTGGTCGCCAGCACGGGGTACTTGTCCCTGAGGAACGCGTCGGCGGCGTCCTCGTGCCGGACGTGACCGTGGCGGGCCTTCAGCCGGCGCCATCGGCTCTTGTCCTCTTCGGTCACCGGCTGCTCGAACCACGTGAAATCCTCGAGCGGGAAATCGCAGACACGGAACAGATCGTGCAGCAGGCAGGCCCGTTCCACCAGCTCGACGTCGATCTCGATTCCGCGATCGGCGAGCTTCCTCGCCAGAAATACGGCCATCCTGGCGACCGTTGCGGCGTGCCGGACAATATGAGCCGGGACGTGGCAATCCCGAATCAGCGACAGGCATTCTTCATGACTGGGTAATGCGTAATCTCTCATGGACGCGAGTTCCGAGGCAGGTTCGATCGGTTTTGCAGCGATGGGTTCGGTCTGGTCTCCCATGCGTCGAGCCCCTGTGCGGTCAGACACTCACAGGTTGGCCTCGATCATCTCTCGCGTGATGATGACTCTGCCCTCATCGCATTCGTCACACCGCCGGACGATGCGTGCGGGAATATCGCGTCCGGTGAGAATCGGGCTGCCGTACAGCACGACGTCGCTGCCGATCACGTCTTCCAGATCGATCTCATTGACATGTTGCTCTTTGCCTGTGCATTGCACCTTGATGATTTTCGCCATGCGCGTTTCCCCGCGAATCGAGCCACGAAAGAACGGTCCACCGGGCGTAGGGACGAAGCACGCTTCGCCCGCCGCCGGACCGATCCTATCCGCAAGGCACGCTTCTGGCTACAGCAAACTGTCCGGAGAGGCGGCATTGCCTCTTGACCTCTGGCGGTTGTGATCGTACGCTTTCCGTAGAGAGATAAACTCTGTCGTGCATCTGGATAGGAGTGCATGGGTCTTCGCGAATTGATTCTTCGTCATCTCCCGGACCGGGACAGACTGCGGCGGTCCTTCCTCTATCGCGTCTTCGGGAAGAACATCCTGGCCCGGGACCTCTGGCATTTCGACGTTCGTTCGCTGGCCGGAGGCATCTCGGTTGGGCTGTTCATCGCGTTCACCCCTACGATCCCCTTTCAGATGCTGCTGGCCTGCGTGGGCACGCTCTACTTCCGCGTGAACCTGCCCATCGCTCTGCTGGCCTGCTGGGTCACCAATCCACTGACGGCCGTTCCTATCTACATGACCGCGTGGCGCATCGGCCATTTCGTCCTGTACGCGATTCCCTATGCCGACGAGTACATCGCAGCATACGCCCAGGCCAGACCCGGCAGGATCATCATGGGCTCGTTCTGTTTGTGGACCGGCTGCCTCATTTTGAGCGCTGCGGCCGCGATCGTCGGCAACGTCATCGTCCGATGGCTCTGGAAGGGAACCCACCTCTATCGCCCGCGTCGAGACCGATCTGAGTGTGTTCCTCGCTGACCATGATTTAGCCGGCCCGCCGGATGGCAGCACAGCAGTCGGCGGCACAAAGTGCATCAATCCCATACTGGCGTTTCCGGTCGCACCGTGGTAGAGTAGGGCGGATTCCACGGTTTCTCTTCACGGCCCGCGCCGCACGGGCCGGAACGTCAACGAATCTCTCGGTGATTGAAGGGACCTCGCCATGAAGAAGAGCAGTCGCATCTCCAGACGGGACACGCTGGCCGGCATGGGCGCGCTGGGCGCCACGACCATCCTCGGATCGAGAACGGTGGAGGCAAAGGACGTGACCCTTCCCGGACGCATCCATCCGGCGATTGCCGAGAAGGTGTCGGGCACGCCTCTGATCGACACGCACGAACATCTGCCGGAGGAGAAGGAGCGTCTGGCGGCGGCGTCTCGCGGCGATGCGGACGACTGGAGCGTACTGCTGAGCCACTACCTCGATTCCGACCTGGTCGTCGCGGGCATGTCTGGGCAGACGTACGATCGGTTCTTCTCGCCGAAGACCGATCCTGTGGAGAAGTGGCAATTGCTGGCACCGTACTGGCCCGCCGTGAAGAACACCGGGTACGGGCAGGCGGTGCGGATCGCGATGCGCCGGCTCTATGATGTGGACGATCTGTCGGCCGCGACCGTCGAGAAGGTGCAGGCCGGCTACGTGCAGACGCGGCGTGCGGGCTTCTACCGGCGGATCCTCTGTGAGATGGGCAAGATCGAATCGTGCCAGGTGAATTTTCTCGGCGCGCCGTTCGGCGAGTCGGACATGCCCACGCTGTTGATGCAGGATCTCAGCATTCTCGGCATGTACGCCGGCCCGAACCTCGACGCGTTTGGCAAACCGACCGGAATCGAGGTCGCCTCGCTGGCGGACTGGCACCGCGTGATCGACTGGTGGTTCGCCAAGTACGGCAAGTACGCCGTCGCCGTCAAATCGCAGGATGCCTACCACCGCGACATCAACTACGAGCAGGTGCCCGCCGAGAAAGTCGAGGGCATCTTCAAGAAGAGGCTGGCCAATGAACCGCTGGCCGCGCAGGAGAAGAAAGCGCTGGAGGACCACCTGTTCTGGTACGCGGCCGGCAAGGCGACGGAGCACAAGCTGCCGGTCAAGCTGCACACGGGCTACTACGCCGGCCAGAACTACATGCCGCAGGGCCGGCTGCTCCACAATCCCGGCTCGGCCAGCGACCTGTGCCGCGCCGCGCCCGATACGCCGTTCGTGTTCATGCACATCTGTTATCCGTACTATGAGGAGCTGATCTCCGTCGCCAAGCACTATGCCAACGCGCACGTCGACATGTGCTGGTCGTGGATCATCAATCCTGTGTCGGCCAAGGAGTTCCTCAAGAAGTTCCTCGTGACCGCTCCGGCCAACAAGGTCCTGACCTTCGGAGGCGACTACATCCCCGTCGAGCCGGTCCTTGGCCATGCGACCATCGCCCGACAGGGCATCGGCCTGGCGCTGACCGAGCTGGTCGAGGAAGGCTGGGTCTCCGTGCCCGATGCGCTGGAGCTGGCCGACCTCATCATGCACCAGAACGCCCGCCGGATCTTCCACCTGCCCGAGAAGACCAAGGCCCTCCAAAGCGTCCCGTGGGCCTGACCGGATGCGCGAAGATTTTGCACCACATGTGGGCGGAGTGTGATGGTGCCCGAACAGACGTGACGGGCGCAATGCCCGTGGTTGTCATTCCGAACGCAGCGCATCGGAGTGGAGGAATCTGGCCACGAATCTGAGGGATGCATGGTCTATGGCCAGACCCCTCGGCTGCACTTCGTTCCACTCGGGGTGACAAGCAGGAACACGCGGCCGGAGGCGGTTTCTGTTGCGTCTGACTGCCGAAGGGCGCCGGCGCACGCTGGCCGCATTGTCCGTGGGTTTCTCCCTAATTCTGTTGTATTGGCCGGCGCGATGGACTATCATGGGCAGTGCAGGCGAAGGACGATCAGGTGATGCGATATAGCGAAGACAGCGGGTAGTCCTGGGAGATTCGCATGGACGAATTCACGTCGGCTCTGACAATTGCTGCCCCCTTCCTCGTCCTGCTTAACTGCGTCCTGCTCTATTCTGTGACGCAGAAGGCCAGACATTCTGAGAAGGCCCTGGCCCGTTTTGAGGACAGAGGCCGCCGCAAGCTGGAACGAGACACGATGGAAGCTTTGACCCTCCTGCGTACCGGCAAGACCGAAGAGGCCAGGGCCGTCGCCGACAGGATCGTCAACGTCTGAGACTACAACTGGAGACGACGTGAGGGACGCTACGAAGGCATGGCTGATCAAGGGCACGGTCATCCTCGTGATAGCCGTGATTTGCGGCAGCATTGCGGGCGTGCTCTTCTCGTTGTTCTTCTACGGTTTCATTCCTGCGCCGTGGCGGGCGGACATGTACCTATCGGATACCGAGGCGAAGATGAAATTGCGTTTCTGGGCTGCGTTCGCCGTCGGAGCGATCTTCGGTGCGGTGTGGTCGTACAGAATAGTCAAGGATATGGATTTGTAGCCGGCCGGGTGTAGCGACGCGGCATGCTGCGGACGAGAGCAGGTTCTTCTGCTGGAGCCGGATCCTTCACGGGCTCAGGATGACAAGGTCGTTCAGGCGCGAGGGCCTTTTTCGATCCGTACCATACAGGACACGCTGTCCAGGGAGGGCATTATGGATGCGCAGATTACTCAGGATGATGTGATCTATTTCATTGTGACGGATCGGTTTTTCGGCGCGAACAAGAAGAGCGTCGAGCCGTCGGATACGAGCATTCATGGGGGGACGCTCGACGGGATCGTCGAGAAGCTCGATTATCTGGCCGAGCTGGGGGTGACGGCGATCTGGGTGACGCCCGTCTACGAGAACATCGCCAAGACCGATTCGTCGGAGCCGTACCACTACTACTGGCCGCAGAACTTCGAGAAGATGGACAAGCGGCTGCTTGACGGCACGCACCTGCCCAAATCAACGGCCATGAGCACATTCGGCAAGTTCGTCACCCTGTGCAAGAAGAAGGGGATGAAGGTCGTGCTCGACATGGTGGTGAACCACGCGGGCTACGGGGCCAAGGGCAAGTTCAAGCCGGACTGGTTCAACGAAGGCGGCTCCCGCGACATCAAGGGCGAGCTGTCGGGCCTGCCGGACTTCAACCACGACAACCCCGAGGTGCTCGACTACTTCGTCAACAACATCGAAGACTGGATCGAGAAGGGCAAGGTCACCAACATCCGCATGGACACCGTCAAGCACGTCGAGCCCAAGTTCTGGCACTACTTCAAGTCCCAGATTCGCGGCGAGCACCCGGACGTGTGCCTGATCGGCGAGGTGCTGTGCGAGGGCAAGGATGACGTCACCCGGCTCCTGGAGTACCAGAACTACCACGACTTCGATTCGATCTTCGATTTTCCGCTGTGCACCGCGTTGCGCGCGACGCTGATCTACGATGAGAGCCTTCGCTACTGGCTGGCCCGGCCGCGATTGAACGACAACGAGCCGCTCGGCGTGCTCGACAACGACAACCCGTTCAAAGGCGGATACCGCAACGCGAACCGGCTCGTCACGCTGCTGGACAACCACGACCTCCAGCGGCGGATCATGAGCCACGCGCGGACCAAGCACCCCGGCATCGGCGCCGGACTCGACTGGGCCATCCGCGTCACGAAACTCTGCCTGGGCGCGCTGTTCACGATGCGCGGCATTCCGCAGCTCTATTACGGCACGGAGATCGGGCTGGAAGGCTGGAAGGGCGCCGACGACCGCGACCTGCGCCGTGATTTCCCCTGGGACGCGATCGGCAACGACCACCACGCCAAGTGCCACCTCTACAAGGAGCACCAGATCTACGAGTGGACGTGGGACCTCATCCGCCTGCGAAAAGGCAACGCCGCATTGAAGTACGGCACCACCGTCACGCTGTGGTCGGACGATCTGGTCTACGCGTTCCTCCGCGTCGCCACGGACGACGTCGCCCTGGTGATCATCAACAACGGCTACAAGCCGATGGCCGGCCCGATCCACCTGAAGCTGAACACCTCGGTCATCCCGCAGCGCGTGGCGAATGCGGTGGCAGGTCTGAAGCACTGGAAAACGGGCCAGCCGTTGACCGTCCAGAACGGCGAGGTCCTCATGGCCGTCGACGCCAAGACCATCGACATCTTCTGCCGCAACGGCGCGTAGGCAGGCCCTCTGCGCGGTCAGCGGATCTTGTAGCTGATGGACATGCCGTCGTTCTTCTCCATCGAGGCGCGGATGATGACGGTGTCGTAATCGGGGCTGGTCTGGAGGTAGTCGAGGAAGTCCTTCATGGCGCGGGCCGACTGGATCACGTTGTCGCCGACCACGACGGCGCCTTTGGCGAGCTTGGGCTCGATAATCCGGAGGTACTTCAGGTAATCGCTCTTGACCGCGTCGAGGAAAACGAAGTCGATCGGGCCTTCGATCTCGTGCAGCGTCTGGAGCGCATCGCCTTCGACACAAGTGACCGTCTCCTGAAGGCCCATCTTCGCGACGTTCTCGCGGGTCTGGCGGACCATGCGCGGATCGATCTCCAGGGTCCAGAGGTGGCCTGCGGTCCGTTCGAAGGCGATCCCCATGTTGATCGCGCCGTAGCCGCTGGCGGCGCCGACCTCGACGCCTCGCTTGGCGCCGCAGGCTTCGACAAGGATGCGGAGCATCATGGCGTCGCCGGGCGCGGTATTCAGGCCCGTCCGCTGGAAGTTGTCGATGAACTGCTTGCGGAACTCGTCGCTGGGCTTGGTCTGCTCGGCGGCATAGACCGCCAGAGCAGCGAGCGACAGGATGGCGATGGAGAGGGTGGAAGCAATCAGGTTGGGACGTCTCATGGTGCGCTCCGGGATCCGTTTCGCGATTTTCGATTTGCGATCCACGACTGGGGGAGGGTCCGTCGATCATGCGTTTTGTTTGTCACGTCATGACGGCCAGGGCGGCGTTGACCGTCTTGACCGCCTCATCGATCTCGTCGGTACTCTTGAAGCCGATGACGATCGCATCGACCAGGTTCGACTGGATGGCGAAGCGGATCGCGGTCCGGCGGTCGGCGGCCTCGGTGAAGTCCCCGTCCCCGATCAGCTTCATCCCGATGACGCCGTGGCCGTTAGCCCGCATCACTTTGATCTGCTCAATCACCGGCAGCACGTGCGAGGCGTTGCTCGTGGCGTTCCACGTCAGGGCGGGGGTGTCCAGGTGCGCGCCTTGGGGATTCAGACGCACCAGGTTGACATCGACCCAGTCCAGGCGGGCCGCGAGCGCAAGCGCCGGCAGGCTGTGGCATGAGACGCCGTGAGCGCCGATGATCTTCTTGGCCTTGGCCTCCTCCAGTGCATCCATGACGCGCCTGCGCTCGTTATCCCAGTCCGGCGTGACGGTGCAGTGCGTCAGCACGCTGTCGATATAGTCGGTCCCCAGCTCCTGGCGGAAGCGGTCGAGCACCTCCAGCGGCTTCTCGGGGTTACCGCTCATCTTGGTCTGGATGAAGAACTTCTCGCGCGGCAGGCCCTGGATGGCCTCGCGAATCCACTCGTGAGTCTGGTAGGATTGCGCGGTGTCGAGGTAGGTCAGTCCCTGATCGTAGGCGTATCGAATCAGACGGTTGAAGCCGTCGTGGCCGAGGGACCGCTGGACGTTGCCGCTGTTGCTGCCGCAGCCGACGCCGAGCCGGCTGAGCTTCAGGCCGGTCCGGCCCAGGGCGACCTGGTCGGCGGCTGTCCCTCGGGGGGCCCCGGCGGCGCGAGCGGCCAAGGGTGACAGGGCCAAACCCCCGGCGATGGCGGCGGTCGTCGCGATGAACTGACGTCGCGAGATGTCGATGCTATACATGGGTGTGTCCTCTCAATGGCATGTTGAATGGCTCCGTGTCGACTCCGATTGCTGCCGTTCCAAAGGCACTGGTCCGGCACGAGATACAACCTGATGGTCCCATGATCCCAAACCGGGCCTCAGACTGCAACGGCTAACGCTCCGTTCCTCCAGAATACTGACGCCAGCGCATAAGGTTCAATTCAGCAGACCGGATCGTGATAGGGCGTCCTTTCGGGCAGGATCGCCAAATCTCCTTCCGGCTGGCGGGCTTTGCGGCCGGCGCCGAGCAGGGGAGGCAACTGCACGACCATCAGCCCGGCCAGCATCAGCGCGCAGCCGGCCAAACCCCGCCAGCCCATGCGCTCATCCAGAAGCAGCCGGCCCGCCAGGGCGGCGAAGACGGTTTCGAGGCTCATGATGATCGCCGCGTGGGCGGGCGGCGAGGTCCGCTGGCAGATCACCTGTAGCGTGAAAGCCACGCCGGCCGAGAGAATGCCCCCGTAGAGGATCGGGATCGTGGCGGCGCGGATGGCCCCGGCAGTGATCGATTCGCCGGCCAGAGCCGCCAGAAAGCTCAGCGCCGAGCAGACCAGGAACTGGATGCAGGCAATCCGCAGCGGGTCGCCTCGCCGGGCCAGATAGCCGATCAATTGCACGTGGATCGCCCAGAACAGGGCGCTGGCGAGCACCAGCAGGTCGCCCCGCGCGATGGTGAACGATTCGGTGACACTGAGCAGGTACAGGCCGGCAACGGTCAGGCCGACGCCAAGCCACAGCGACGGGCCGCAACGGTGCCCCAGGAACAGGCCCATCAGGGGAACCAGCACGACGTAGAGGCTGGTGACGAAGCCGGCCTTGCCGGCGGTGGTGGATTGCAGGCCCATCTGCTGGAGCGAAGCTCCTCCGAAGAGGGCCACGCCGGCCAGGAGGCCGCCCCAGAGCAGAAGACGCCGCGTGCCCGTCCGGACGCCTGCCAGCCGAAGGCCCGGCTGGAGGATCAGGGGCGCCAGTGTCACGGCGCCGAGGAGGAAACGCAGGGCGTTGTACAGCATCGGACCCATGTGGTCCATGCCTCTGCGCTGGGCGACAAAGGTCGTGCCCCAGAAGAAGGCGGCCACCAGCAGCAGCGAGTCACTCTTGAGCGTTTTGGTTTGCATCGGTTTGCTGTACCTGCGTAAGGGCGAGGCATGCCTCGCCCCTACCGGATCGACACGCCCAACTCCTTGAACTGGGCGGCCGCATTAAGGAAGTGTGCTGTGATCCAGAAGACGGTCCACTGCTCCACGTAGTTGCCGCGCACGCCGGCGATGTTGCCGGCCTCCAACTGCTTTCGGAACTCGCCGTGCTGGGCGTAGTTCGTATGGTGGGGCTGCTCTCCCTGGCTGCCGAAGGGGTCGATGAGCTGGCCGCAACTGCGGTACATCAGTAGTGCGGTCTTCTTCAGGTCATCCCGTCCGAGATGTTGTCCGAGGCGATAGATGTCCGGCGCGATGAGCACGCCGAAGACGTCGATATGCTGGTTCTGGACGGAGACCGCGGTCCAGCCGCGCGTCTTGAAGTTGTGATCGCGCAGACGTCCGGGGGGCAGGTCGATGTCCCAGACCACCACGTAAGTCAGCACGACGTCGCCCGCGTGCGCCGCCCACGTGAGATACGCGGGCTCACCGGTCAGATCGTACAGAGCGAGAAAGCCCTGAAGCGCCGCAAACGCGCCTTCCTTGTCCTCGCAACTGGCGTCGAGCGTGCCGCCCCAGTAAGGCTCGCGCATGCTCAGGTGGCGGGAGGCGTACACGCGTCCGGCCTTCGCGGCGGCCTCGCGGTACTCCTCGACCTGGAAGAGCCGCCAGGCCTGGCACAGCGGCGCGATGAAAAAGGCGTCGTTCGTAGACACCGGACGCCACGCTTCAGAGAGAATTCGCCTGGCGTGGAAATCGCAGGCGCGACGAAGGAACGTCTCCCATCGAGTGACGTCAAGTCCCTTACTCTTGCCCACACGCAGAGCGTTGGCCACGTTCAGCATCGCCTGGCCTTGCGAGAGCAGTTCCGGATTGTCTCGGTGCAGCCATCGCTTCTCGTCGCAACTGTACCACGTGCAGAAGCCCTGATCGTGAAACTCCGTGGTCGAGATGAAGTCGAGCGATTTCTGTGCCAGGAGCAGGGCGTTGGGGTCGTTCAGTTCGTCTGCCAGAGCCGTGAGGGCGTAGCCGCACGCGGCCGCCTGTCCGCACCAGCCCAACACGAAGAAGTTGCGGTCGGGGTACTTCTTGAAACCGGCTTCCGTCTCGGTTTCGTACCAGCGCGTCTTGGCGAAGCGGTGTTTCGAACGGACGATCTCGCGAAACGTCGGCATGCCGTCCGTGCTGAAAGGTGCGAACAGATGCAGCGAAGTTCGCGTGGGGTGCTGGAAGCCCGAGCCTTCCGAATCGACGTCGTAGACCTGGAGGTAGAAGGTCTTCTCGATGATCGCTCCGGAGGGGACGTCGAGGCAGGCATCGTCGTAGGGGATGAAGCCGTCCTGGGTTGCCTTGATAACACTCTTGCGGCCGTTGGATGCGCAGGGGCCGGAGAGCAGAGCCAATTCCGTGCCGTCCTCGTGTGCGGCCAGGCCGAGCGACCACCACTGGTCCGGCCGGTGACCGAAGGGCACCGGCGACGGCACGCTGTGCAATGCCGCTCCGCAGCGTCCGGCTTGGTCGGGCCATTCGATGCTGACGTACGGCATCGGGAAGCGGTGCTCCTCGAAGAAGGCAAGGTCGCCCGGCCGGCCCTCATAGACGGGCACGCGTCCGCTCCTGCGGCCGGAAGGATTGCCATAGTAAAGGATGCCCGGCAGCAGCACGCCGGCGCCTCTGCCCGGACACTGGAACCGGACCGACAGGGTGGTCTGCTTTGCGGTCTGGGGGCCTTGCCACATGAAGCGCCGCACGCATTTGATGATGTTGCCTTCGACTCGGTATGCGTCTCGAAGCTGCCAGGTGCCCGAGGCGGTGCGCAACGCGCCCCGCAGGATCGTCCAGTCCCCCGCCCGTTCCATCTCGGTCGGACCGGCGTGGACCCAGTCGGCGGGCCAGCCGTCCCTCCAATCGGTGGCGATCGACCAGAGCCCCTCGGCTGGCGAGGTCAGCATCGCTCGGCCATCCAACAGAACGCTCACGCCGTACCCGGATGCGGCGCGCTCGAATCGCAACTGTAAAGAGGTGCCCCGTGCGACGCTTGAAGTCAGGAGGCTCAGGCCGAGTGCCGCAATGAGCCGGCAGGTGTGCATACGATGGTTCATGGGGGGTCCTGAGAAGGCATCGCCCGATATCTTCGACTATCGCCGGACGACGGGCAGCACGATGTGGGATGGGTGCTGGGCGTTGATATAGACCGTGTTCGTCGCCACCTCCGTCTGGGCGTCGAGGCCCGAGGGTTTGCCCGTGTTCGGGTTGGGTTCGAAACGCGGCGCGTTGCTCGAAGATAGCGCGACGCGCATACGATGGCCGGGACTGAAGACCAGGCTGGTGGCCCACAGGTCGATCTCAATCTCGTAGATCTTATCGCGCTCCAGCGGCACGCTCGTGGCCATCGACTCGCGGTGCCGGGCGCGCAGAATTCCGTCCAGCACGAGCATGCTGCGTCCATCCGGATAGACGTCGCAGAGCTTGGCGGTGAAATCGGTGTCCGGGGCCGTCGACGACACCCAGAGTTTGACCGTGACCGGGCCGGTGATCTCGATGTGCCTGTCGAACACCGGCGAATCGAACAGCAACACATCGGGTCGATTCTCGACCGGCCGCTGGTCCATCGGACCCTTGGAGATCGTCAGGTTTGCTCCGCCGATCGTGGGGACCGGGTTCTTGGGGTCGTACGTGTACGACAGCGAACCGAACAGTTCTTCGGGCGGGCGGAGGCGAAGCCGTTTGTCGGTGCGGAAGTAGATCTTTCTCGTCTCCGCAGGGACGGGCCAGTCGTCGGCGGTGCGCCACCGGTTGCCGGGGGTGTTCGGGTCGTTCGGGTCGCCCATTACGTAGTACTGGACCACGGGGATGTCCTGGAGACCCTGACCGTCGTTCTTCAACCAGACGTCGAACCAGTTCCACAGATCGGCTGCCTGGGGATGGCCGGCGTTGGGGAAAACGAGGTCTTCGTTGCGGCCGTGACCGTAGGGCTCCATCACGAGCCGGCACTTGCCGCGGGCGCCCTGATCGCCCCGGTGCTGGACCGTTACAAAGCTGTTCAACGCTCCAGTGATGAAGATGTCGTACCAGCCGCCCACGTACATCGTCGGGACGTTGACGCGATCGGCCACACGCTCGCAATCGAACGCCTGCCAGAAGTCGTCGTAGTCCGGATGGGCGCGAAACAACTCCAGATTCCTGGGGCTGAATTTGCTCAGGCTCAGCCATGTCTCCAGCAGGGCCTTGCGGAAGGCGCCGCCCTGATAGGCACACTGGTGGTACATGCTCGAAAACGCGACGCTCACATAGCAGCAGACCAGGTGCGGCGGCCGGCTGGGGGCCATCATGTTCAGCGCGATTCCCGGCGCGCTCATCCCGAATCCGCCGACCTTGCCGTTGGACCATTCCTGCTTTGCGATCCATTCGACCGTGTCGTAGCCGTCCTGATGCTCGCCCCAGCCACCGGCCAGGAAGACGGGGTAGTCATCGCCCTCGGAATCGAACCGCCCGCGAAAGTCCTGGGCGACCAGGACGTATCCCCGCTCGTTGGCCTGTCTGGCGAATCCCTGGGCGCCCTTGCGGCTATAGGGTGTGCAGATCAGGGCGGTCGGCCAGGGTCCCTGTCCGGCAGGGATGTAGACATCGGTGGCGAGCTTGACCCCGTCCCGCATGGGCACCATGACGGTCTGAGGCGACTGCGCCTCTGCGACCGATGGTGGGGCGACAACTGCCCCGATAGACATCGCGGCTGCGATTGCTGCTACGGCCAGAAATCTTGAGCGCGCCATGGAAGACCTCCAATCTTCTGCTGCATGCTGACCCGGTCAGGCGGGACTATTCTATGGGCTGACTTGCGCGCGTGCAATCCCGCTTCGGTGCCGAAAGGGCGATCTTCTCGGGCCTTCCATGCCGAGGCCGAGCGGGTCGCAGGACGGGTGGCGTGGGCATGGGCGCTTCCTGTTGTCACCTTGGGATCGCGACGGTATGCTGTCGGGCGAGAAGCCAAGCGTTGGGTCCAGGCGCTTTGCCGGGGCGATCGAAGGGGCCGGATGTGATTACGGATATCTTCATTGTCGTGATGACCGTCGTGCTGACAGAGGCGAACGTCACCCCTTTGGCACGGGCCCATGCGCACAACGATTACCTGCACCAGCGGCCGCTCTTCGATGCGCTTTCGCACGGTTTTGCCAGCGTGGAGGCAGATGTCTTCCTTGTCGGCGATCAGTTGTGCGTTGCCCACGGCGCCCCCGCGATCCGGCCGGATCGAACGCTTCGATCCCTCTATCTCGATCCGCTGCGGGAGCGGGCCAGGCAGAACGGCGGGCGGATTCACCCCGGCCACGAGCGGTTTCTGCTGCTGATCGATCTCAAGTCGGCCGCCGAGCCGACCTACCTGAGACTCCACGAGACCCTGGCGGAATACCGCGACCTCGTGACGAGCTTCGGGCCGGAAGGACGCCAAGACAGGGCGATCCTCGTGATCGTCTCAGGCAATCGTCCCTTCGAGCTGATGCGGTCGCAGAAGACCCGATACGCCGGTTGCGATGGTCGCTTGGCCGACCTGGATTCTGATGCGCCCGCCGACCTGGTCCCGCTGATCAGCGATCGGTGGTTCAGTCATTTCACGTGGAGGGGCGAGGGGCCGATGCCTGACGTGGAGGCACAGAAGCTCAAGCAGATCGTCGATGCCGCCCACGAGAAGGGACGGCTTGTGCGGTTCTGGGCGACGCCGGAGGTGCGTTCGCTAGCGCGGGACGCGGTCTGGCGGCAACTGCTCATGGCGGGCGTTGACCTGCTCAACACGGACGATCTGGAGGGGTTGCAGGCGTTCCTTCTGGCTCATGAACGGTGACGGTTTCATCCAGGTGCAGGATTTGACCAAGGTCTACTCCTTAGGCTCGGTCGAAGTGGTCGCCCTGCGCAACGCGACGCTCTCGGTGGATCGCGGTCAGTTCGTGGGCGTCACGGGGACATCCGGCTCGGGCAAGTCCACGCTGATGAATCTGCTCGGCGGACTGGACAGGCCTTCTTCGGGCAGTATCCGTGTCGATGGCCGACGGATTTCCGATCTCAGCAAGGCGGAGCTGGCGTTGTTTCGACGCCACACGGTTGGCATGATCTTCCAGTCGTTCAACCTGGTTGCCTCGTACTCCGCCCTGGAGAACGTCGCGTTTCCGCTGTTGTTTGCCGGCGTCGCGAAGAAGGAGCGGATACACCGTGCGGCCGAGCTTCTGCATCTGGTCGGCCTTGGTGCCCGTCTGAACCACCGGCCCACCGAGCTATCCGGCGGTGAGCAGCAGCGCGTTGCCATCGCCCGGGCGCTGGCGAACCGGCCGCGAATCCTTCTGGCCGACGAGCCCACAGGCAATCTCGACAGCAGGACGTCGCAGCAGATCGTCCGCCTCCTGGCCGACCTGAGGGCCGAGCGCGGATTGACGGTTGTGATGATCTCCCACGAAGAGGCGCTGCTTCGCGAGTTTGCCGACAGAATGGTGTATCTCCAGGACGGTGCGGTGGTCTCGCAGGAGACCTTGAGAGGCGGACCATGAGAGCGTCGGACTACATTGAGCAGGCCTGGACGAACCTGTGGAAGAAGAAGCTGCGTACCTTTCTGACCACCGGCGGCGTGGTGATCGGTATCGGCGCTCTCGTGTGCATGTTTGCGTTCGGGCAGGGCGTGCAGCGGAACATCCGCGACCAGTTCAACGACCTGGAGTTGTTCAACTATATCAACGTCTACCCGGCGCACAGCACCGGTCCGGCGGGCGCCGATTTCGATCCCGACTCGCCCGAAGGGCACGCTCCGCGGGCGTCTGCCGCCGCCTCACAGCAGAAAGTCGAAGTTCTGGACGATGAATTCCTTGGTGAGCTGACACAAATCGAGGGTGTGGAGGCCGCCTTTCCCGAAATGCGTTTCCCCGCGCAGATTCGCCTGGGCGACGAGGAGCAGTTTACCCTCGTCCAGGTGGTCACGGCCCAGGCCTGTCGATCGGAGCTCGTCCAACTGCGCGCCGGGGCTCCCTACGCCGGCGATGAACCCAATGAGGTGATGGTCAGCGATTCGATCCTGAGACGGTTGGGTGTCAAACAGCCCGACAGCGCCGTCGGCCGCGAGATCGAGGTCCGCACCATCATCCTGGACTTCCGCCTGGCGAGCCTGATACGGATGGCCTTCGGGCGCGGCGACCAGCGGCTGCCCATTTCCGATCAGCGATACACGTTCACCGTTGTCGGCGTGATCGAGCGAATGGGCTTCGGCGGCCCGCTGCCGATCCGCAGCGACGTCTTCCTCCCGCCGGGCGCGGCGCGCCGGATGCGGAAGCTGGTCCTCACCGGCCTGTCGGACCTGTTCCGGCCCCCCGAGAAGACGGCCGGCTATTCCACCGTCACCGTCAAGGTCACCTCGACGAACAAGGTCGCGCCAGTCAAGGCCCGGCTCGAAGAGCGCGGACTGCGGACCTTCGCCCTGATGGACCACATGGAGCAGATGCAAAAGGGCTTCATCATCATGGACATGTTCCTGCTGGCCGTGGGAATGATCGGCATCACGGTCGCCTCGCTGGGCATCGTCAACACGATGGTGATGTCGATCCTCGAACGCTATCGGGAGATCGGCGTCATGAAGGCCGTCGGAGCGACGGACGGCGACGTGCAGAGAATCTTTCTTGTTGAGTCAGGACTGATCGGCCTTCTGGGCGGTGTGTTCGGCCTGGCCTTGGCGTGGGTGGTGAGCTTCGTCATCAATCAGGTCGTGAACGGCTTCACGGCCCGGGAGGGTGTGCCCTTCATCCAGTACTTCAGCTTCCCCTGGTGGCTCTGCCTGGGCGGCATCGGTTTTTCGGTGCTGGTCAGTCTGATTGCGGGAATCTACCCGACGCGACGCGCGGCCCGCGTCGATCCGGTGGTTGCCCTGCGACATGACTGATATGTGCCAAATGGAGCGGTTCCGCCGCGGCTAAACGATGCCTGCGCCGACAGGCCTGTTACGGTGGCGATCTCTCTCCTGAAGTCCGCGTTCGAGATCAGCCGGGTCGTACAGGAACGTCTGGATGCGCGATCGCACGCCGTGAAGGGTGGCGCCCGTGTTGTGGAAACGCAGTCCCTGGCAGAGGAAGTTCGAGTGCGGCTTGTGGGTATGGCCGTAATAGACGTCCTGCACGTCACCGAAGCGAGGTCCCAGTTCCGCCTTCAGATATGTGATCACGTCCGCGGTAGGCCGGTGCGCGGGCGTCAACTCGTGAATCAGACGCGGGATTCGCAGCCATGCGAACACGAAGTACGCCTTGTGGGCCCACGGCTTGTGAGGCGGTCCGTGCCACCTTGACCGATAGGCCGCGAGCGTCTCCGGCGTCGGCGAATTGTGCACGTCGCCATGGAGGAACACCTTCTCGCCGACCTTCAGATAGAACGGGTCCCACGCCAGGTTGGCGTGCCGCCCGGACAGGTTCTCCAGAAGCTCCTCATAGGCCGGCAGACTGTCGTGGTTGCCCGTGATGAAGACGAACTGGCAGTGCGGGTGCCGCTCGACGAGGTCGCCGATCCAGTCTTCGACGTACTGAAGCGACCGATTGAGGTCGGAGTAGACTGACCATTGAAAGTCGAAGATGTCCCCGTTGAGGACGAACAGGCCCGCCTCCGATGCGGCGTGGTGCAGGCTGGGCATCATCTTCGCGGCCGAGCTGCGGGTGGTCAGCAGGTGCAAATCAGAGATCGTATGACCTATCGCGGTCTGCATTCGTCGTTGTCACGTCCTGACGCCCAAGGGCCGCAGCGCCACGCGTTCCCGGCCCCGGACGCAAAATATTAATTATACCCGCTTCTCGTTGGCGTCTCAAGCATCTCTTTCATTTCGGCAAGGGAGGCCCGAAACCTGCAAAGATATTAGAGTTTCTCGTGTCGCAACGGCGAGGGCCGCCTTGCCGAGGTCGTGCCGGAGAGCCATAGACACGAGTCGCTATGGGGCTATGCCCAACCGCACACCGGGGACGGTTCCCTGCGGATAGCAGCCCATCGCGATCGCCTCGCTGCCGGCTGGGACACGCAGGTCCAGGTCGAAGTAGTCTGCGACGGCGAATTCGGCCACTGCGCTGCCCTGGCCTAATCCCAGCTCCGTCCGCACCTCGTCGAGCGTCCGGTACTTCTTGTGCCTCTTCCAGGTAACTCCCCAATGGAACAGGCCCTGGCCGCCAGTGGGGCAGTAGAGGTTGTTCTCGAACGTCAGGTGCAGCCCTTCGAGCGAAAGGTCGCCGGCCTGTTCGCTCTGCATGGCCTTGGGCCAGTGCCGCTCGTCGGCGATGTCGAACCAGCCCCAGACCTGGGCGTCGCGGTTATAGGCGAGGATGTTGTGCCGGACGATCTGGTCGTGGTTCCAGACCGGCTCCGAGCCGCCTGTGATCCGTGGCGTCGAGCGGGTCTGCTCGCGGAAGTTGAACCCCTCCTTGTTGCCGATCAGCAGATTCCGTTCGATGGTGCAGCCGGGCGAGCTGGACAGGCTGATACCCGCGGCGGCGCCCCAGGCGCCGGGCGAATCCGCCAGGCCGTTGCCGACGATGACGTTGTCGTGGGCGTGCAGCGCGTAGGAGATCTCGTAGAAGATGCCCGCGTCCTCGTTGTGCGCGATCAGGCAGTTGCGAACGACGCAGTCCTCATTGCCGATGTCGAACCAGATGCCGTTGCCGCGATTCTCGACGAATGTGCTCTGTTCCAGCAGCGCACCCCGCGTCAGGCAGATCTTGTTGCCGCCTGCCTCCCAGCCGCGATCGAAGCCCTTGGTGTTGTTGTCGCGAATCGTGCAGCCGGTCAGGTGCAGGCGGTGGGCCCGGCTGGCCCCGAAGCCGAGTTGGCCGTTGTGCTGGAACGTGCAGTTCCGGACGGTGATGTCCTGACCTGTGAACTGCGCGCTGCTGCTGTTGGTGTGCTCGAAGGTGCAGCCGTCCAGCGTAATGTGGTCGCCGGCGAACTCGACGGCGCCCTGCTGGGCGCGGTTGGCCGCGTAACGGAAGCGAAGGCCCTGTACGACGATGTGGCTGCCCTTGACACTCAGGATGCGGTCGCGCGTCGACGCCTCGACGGCGACCTTGTTGCCGGCGATGTCGCGGTCGTCATAGCCGCAGACGTACAGACGCCCGGCGTCGAGGTCGACGTAGAACGCGCCCCGAGTCAGCTTGTCCTGCCGGAGCACCTGTCGCAGGGCATAGCCCCCGACGAAGACCTGCTCGCACCGGCCGATGAGCCGATGGAATTCATCGGCCGGATGCGTGTAGCTCTCGTTCCACGCGACGAACTTGTGGGGCCACGGCGTGCTGTAGACCCGCCCGTCGCCGTCGGGCGATTGCTCGGCCGTCCACTCCGTGATGCGGTCCGCTCCCGTCAGGACGACCGTTTCGCCCTCGGCGGCGCGGATGGTGATCGGCTTGTCAGGCGTGCCGCTCCTGTCGATTCGGACAGCCTCGCGATAGATGCCGGCGTGGATGACGACGACGTCGCCCGCCTCCGCGCGCGAAACCGCCTCTGCGATGGTGCGAACCTGCTGGTCGGAGGCGATTCCCGGAACCTCCTTCGGCGCAACGTGCCATTGCCTGGCCGCAGCGGACGAGGCGCCGGCCAGGACGGTCAGGAATAACGATAGCCATGTCTTGCCGTGTGCGATCATAGGTGCCTTCCAGCTTGAGTTTTCGGGCGATTTCGATATACTTGGCGCCCGTGAATTCTATGATGGACGCGGCCCGGACGCCAGAATGGTTTCGGGCCTTACCGATACATGTGGGGCATGGTTTGGCGGGCAAGCACAAGAACTTTATTCGCTTTCTGGGGTACGTTCGGCCGTATACGAAATACCTGATCCTGGCGATCCTCGGCGGGGTGGTCAAGTTCACCGTGCCGCTGCTGGTCCCGCAGGTGACGCGCCATCTGCTGGACGACGTGTTCCTCAGTGAAACTCTGACGGCGACGCGGAAGTACCGCGAGCTGTTTCTCTACGCCGGCGGGATGATCGCGGTCTTCATCTTCGTCTATGCCCCGTTCACGTATCTGCGTCATCTCTATGCCGACAAGGCCAGCCACCGGGCCGTGTTCAACCTGCGCTGCGACCTGTACCACCGGATTCTGCGGATGAGCGCCTCGTTCTTCCAGCGGAACAAGAGCGGGGCGATCCTCACGCGGCTGATCAGCGACATTCAACTGGCCCAGAATCTCGTGGGCACGGCGCTGACGAACACGTGGATGGACGCGGCGGCCCTGCTGGTGGTGGTGTACTTCCTGCTGCGGATCGATGCGCTCACGACCCTGGTGGCGCTCTCGACGTTTCCTCTGTACCTGCTGTTCTTCCGCCGGTTCCGTGACGAGATTCGCACCACCACCCGCCAGGTCCAGGATGAGCTGTCGGCGATGAGCAGCAGCGCCCAGGAGCGCATCAGCGGCAGCGTCGTCGTGCGGGCCTTCAACCAGGAGCGCAGCGAGCGAAAGCGGTTTGTGACGGACTCGGAGAAGCTGTTCACTACGAACATGCGCCGGGTCTTTATCCAGAGTCTCAATCAGGCAGTCACCGGGACGCTCATGGGAGTCGCCCCGCTGATCGTCGTCTGCTTCGGGGGCTACCGTGTCATCGCGGGCACCATGACGGTCGGCGAGCTGATCGCGGTGACGATGTACCTCAGCCCGCTCTATTTGCCGTTGCAGCGGTTCAGCGAGCTGAACGTGGTGTACGCCAACGCGATGGCCGCCCTCGACCGGATCTACGAGATCATGGACGAGAAGCCTGAGATCGTCAGCGCGCCCGGCGCGGTAGAGCTCAACGACGTGCAGGGCAGCGTCGAGTTCGACCACGTCAGTTTTTCGTACGACGGCACGTGTCCCGTCCTGCACGATGTCACGTTTCAGGTCGCTCCCGGCGAGAAGGTGGCCCTCGTCGGGCCCAGCGGCTCGGGCAAGACCACGATCGTCAGCCTGATCCCGCGTTTCTACGACGTCAACGCCGGATCGGTAAAGATCGACGGCCACGACGTCCGCGACGTGAAGGTCAAGTCGCTTCGCCGCCATATTGCGATGGTGTTGCAGGACCCGATCCTCTTCAGCGGCACGATCCGCGAGAACATCCTCTATGGCGACCCGACGGCCTCCGACGCCGACGTCGTCGAGGCCAGCAAGGCGGCCAATGCCTACGAGTTCATCCAGTCGCTGCCGGGCGGGTTCGACGCCGAGGTGGGGGAGCGGGGCACCTCGCTTTCCGGCGGGCAACGCCAGCGCATCACGATCGCCCGGGCGTTCCTGAAGGACCCGAAGATATTGATCCTCGACGAGGCCACCGCGGCGCTCGACACCGAGTCCGAGCAGTTGATCCAGAGCGCGATGAGCCGGCTGATCGCCGGCCGCACCACGTTCACCATCGCCCATCGCCTCTCGACCGTCGTCAATGCCGACCGCATCTTCGTCCTGTCGAACGGCCGCATCGTCGAGTCCGGCACCCACTACGAACTCCTCGCCCAGGCCGGCCTCTACCGCGACCTCCACGAAAAGCAATTCGCCTCCCCCCAGCCTCCTCCGCCTTGACCTCGCCGCGCCAGACGCATCCCGCCCAGAGTCGAATATGACGGCCCGCCGATTCTGGAGAGAACCTTTTCCCGTGAATTTGTTCCGAAGAGTGCATAGAATATGGTTATGAAGACAGTCTACATTGAATCCACGGTCATCAGCTACTATGCCGCGCGCGGGACGAGGGACCTCATCGCAGCGGCGCATCAGCAGATTACCACAGAGTGGTGGGAGAAGGCTCTGCCGTCGTTCGAGCCCCACGTTTCTCAGATCGTATTCGACGAAATCTCTCGCGGCGATGCAGAAGCGGCCAGACGCCGCCTTGCTGCAATTCAGAGATTCGCCGTGTTGGCGATGACTCCCGATGTGGCGGCACTGGCCGACGCGTACTTCAATGCTCTGGACATACCCTCCAAAGCGAGGAATGATTCGTATCATCTGGCTCTCGCCGTCTATCACGGCATGGATTATCTGGTGAGCTGGAACTGCACGCACATCACGGCCGGACGCGTGCGGGCAATCGTCGAGGCCCTCAGTGCTGAAAGAGGCTACCAGAGCCCGATTATCTGCACGCCGGAAGAGTTGATGGAGGCCTGAGATGAAAGACCCGATTGTGGAGCAGACACGTCAGACCAGGCATGAGATCGAGCGGGAATTCGGCCACGATCCCCGGAAGTATCTCGAACATGTGTACGAAGCTCAGAAACAGCACGGCGACAGGCTTGTCTGCCGTCAGCCGAAGCCTTCGCGAAGACGCAAGGCCGTATGACTTTGTCAGAAGTGCTCTCGATGCGCCCAATGTGAGTTCGACCTTTCCTCGATCCCCAAGAGGTCCCCGGTGGTCCGGGTGTCAAAGGAATAGCTGTGGCACGACAAGAAGCAACCGCGCGCGACCCCATCGTCGCCGAGGTTCGCAGAGTCAAGGATCAACTGGCCGCCCGACACCATTACGATGCCGAGGCGATGCTGCGCGACGCCATGCGCCGTCAGAAACGCCGAGGCAGAAAGGTCGTCAGCCTCTCCAAGCATTCCGCGTCTCAGGCACCGCCCCGAGCGTAACCGCCTGGGCGATTCCGGCCGCCCGGCTGCGCAATTCCGAGATCTTCTGCTCACCGCGCTCTTGGCTTGAGTATGGCGTCCCTGTAATTCCCGGATAAGGATGCTCGTACGGACACACGACGTAGGGCTCTTTTCCACTCCCGCCAGGAAACGGGTAATCGCGTCCATTTTGGAGGTTGACGGCAGGTCGGCGGTATGCTATCATTATGATAGCAACGACCAGGAGTGTGTTCTATGGCCCAGATACTGATACGTGATCTGGACGAGGAGATCGTCCAGCGGCTGAAGGAGCGGGCCCGGCGGCAGGGCCGGAGTCTGGAGGGAGAAGCCCGGCTGATTCTTACCCAGGCGGCGGGACTTGGCTTCCAGGATGCCCGCAGACTCATGCGGCAGTGGCACCGCAAGCTCAGCGGTCGTCCACTGCCCGACAGCACCGAGTTGCTGCGCGAGGATCGCCGGAGATGACCCTCCTGGTGGTCGACGCGAGTGTGGCGGCCAAGTGGTTCCTGCCGGAGCCCGATGCGCCGGCCGCCCTGCGACTGATGGATGGGCGCCGCCGATTGGTTGCGCCGGACCTGATCCGGGCCGAGGTGGGCAACATTATCTGGAAGCTCCACGTCCGGCACCTGCTCAGCGCAGACGAGGCTTCTGAGATCATCGGGCATTTCTTGTCCGTGCCGCTGGAGATATACGACAGCATTTCCCTGCTTGCCGACGCTCTGGAAATCGCCATGGCGACCGGGCGCACGGTTTACGACAGTCTCTATCTGGCACTGGCTGTTGAGTTGGACGCGAAGGTCATCACGGCCGACCAGAGGTGGGTCAATGCCCTGAGAGGCGGTCCATTCGCTGCCTTTGTGCGTCCCCTGAAGGCCCGTTGACGTCCGCCCGATGTGCCGGCGGAACCCCATCGCCGAACCCGCGAAGAACCCCGAGATTTCCCGCAGATACTGCTTTACAGCTACGATGAGAGTGTTTATTATCAACAGAACCAAGCTCTTTACATAAAGTGAATAGCAAATGGCGAATCGGCGGACACCGGTTGCGGGTGGTCGGATGCCGGCGGGTGCCTGCGGCGCCGCGAGGGCTTGGCGTTTGCCGCCCCGGCGTTCCAACGTTCCACCATTCCAACGTTCCATCGTTGTTCCCTTCCGGGCGGGACGGGGAGAATGCGAAACAAAGCCAATTCGGCCGGTTCCGCACGGGCGGAGCGGTTCGGAACCGGCAAATCCGAAGCACGAAACCCGAAATCCGAGACAAGCCCAAAAACCGAATGATCCAAACGAGGCAAGCGTGCGAAACAAAGCCAATTCCCAGACGGGTGGGGCGTCCGGGGCGGAGGATCACGCGGCGCCGGCGTCGTCGGGGGTTGGCTCGGTGGGCTCGTCTTCGACGGGGTTCTTGGTGATCTCGGCGATCAGGGTGGTGGCGTAGCAGCCGGAGTCGAGCTCGAACCGCAGCTCCAGGTAGGGGCCCAGGTCATCCGTGCCCGTCGCGACGGCGACCCCTCGCGGCTGGAACCGCAGGGGCCGGCGGCCGCCGCGGGCGCCGAGCTTCTTCATCTGGCGGAACTGCTCTTCGCCCAGCCCTTCGGCTTCGAGGATGGGTTCCTCGATCTGGGCGGCAGGGCCTTCCAGGCGGGTCGTGCGCTGGCCCAGCAGGGGGCCGGTCGGACTGATCTCGAACCGATCGCAGCGGGGTTGCTCGGCCGCCGCGTCTTCCACACGGAAGCACGCGCCGTTCTCGTGCTTGTAGGCCATGTCCCCCGGCAGGAGCTTGTCGATGTCGGGCATGCGGGCGGTGAGTACGCGGTTGAACACCGCTGACTGGTACGCCGAGACGAAGAAGCCCTTGAGGTGCCTGTCCATGACCTTGAAGGTTCGCTTCTTGTTGCCGCGATTGGCGATGAGGGCCTTGAGGATGCGCCGCCGCTCGACGATCTGTCGCGGCCAGGCGTCCAGAGCCTCCTGGTACCGCCCATCCAGGTAGAGCTGCCGGGCCTGGAGCATCACGGCGCTGTCGAGACGCGGATCGGGCGCGCCGATGAACAGATCGATGGCGCGATGGGCGTCGTTGTCAATGATCGCCTTGCCGATAAGGTGGTTGTCGACGCGGTTACCGAACCGCTGCGGGCCGTAGTAGTTGGGCACGCCTTTCTGCGTCAGGATTGACAGCACCTGCTCGGCGGTGCGGGCCGCCTGGTCGAGTGGCATCGTCAGCTCGCGAAGCTTGATGACGAAGCGGTTGCCCGCGAGGTGACCCAGCCTCAGCTTATTGGTGTGGCGGGTAACCTGGCGGACGCGGATGTCTGCGACGTCGAGCCCCCGCAGTCGCTCGGGATCGACGTGCTCGACGGAGACCCACTGGCGTGTCACGGCGTGCGTGTCCTTCAGTCCCGCCGAGCCGATGTGACGACGCGGGATGTTGAGCGCCCGCGCGAGCCGGTCGATGGCGTCCCGCGTACCCAGGCCGCGTTTCTCCAGGAGGATGTATGTGTGGTCGCCTGTGCCGGCCGCCGGATAGAGAGGCAGCTCCTCGACGAAGAAGTCCTCCGGCCGCGTCTTGATGACGCCTCCGGTGCCGGAGATGGCCGCCGTCAGGAACATGGGGGTACCGTTCATGTCTATGCTGCAATCGTTCTTCTATCGAGAAGCCTGCTTTTTCGGGCCATCCCCAATCCTTCGGCAGGCTCAGGAGAGCCGCTGCGCTTGAGGCGGCCACACGCGGCTGCCACCGCCGTTCGGTCCGACGGGAGGCTTTCTTTGGCCGGTCGCCGATGGTATAAGTACCCGCAAACGCGACAGAATACAAGAGAAGGACATGCTGGGATTCAAGAAGCGTCGACGAGCTAGGATTGCAGGACAGCCCTTTCCGGCGGAATGGCTGGCCATTATCGAGAAGAACGTCCCGATCTGCCGGCGTCTGCCGGAGGCGGACCGGCAGGAGCTGCGCCGGCACATCCTGGTCTTTCTTGCGGAGAAGCGGTTCGAGGGCTGCGGCGGGCTGGAGATCACCGACGAGATTCGTGTCACCATCGCGGCCCAGGCGTGCATCCTGCTGCTGCACCGCCAGACCGACTACTACCCGGGCCTGACGTCCATCCTGGTGTATCCCCGGACGTACGTCGCCGGGCGGGTGCACCACATGGTTGGCGACATGGTCCTCGAAGGCGAGGATGTGCGTCTGGGCGAGTCCTGGCATCGCGGGTCGGTGGTGTTGGCCTGGAACAGCGTGCGGCGGGGGGCCGCCAACCCGCGCGACGGCCAGAACGTCGTTTTCCATGAATTCGCCCACCAGCTCGACAACGCCTATGGCAGGGGCGACAACACCCCGGTCCTGCGGGACCGGTTCCGCTTCGCCTCCTGGGCCCAGACCTTGGGCGAGGATTTCGAGGAATTCCGCCGCAGCATCGGACGGGACGACGAGCAAGTGCTCGACGAGTACGGGGCCACCGACGAGGCCGAGTTCTTCGCGGTGGCAACCGAGTGCTTCTTCGAGAAGGCCGAGGAACTGCGGGACGTCCATCCGGAGCTGTACGAGGCGTTGAAAGACTTCTACCAGCAGGACCCCGCCTGCTGGCCGCCGGGTCCGGCTCCTGGGGGACGGCCGTAAACAAAATGGGGCGCGCCGCCAGCAAGACTCTTGCAGTCCGGGCAACGTGTGGTATGCTCTGGGGCACTGTGATTCCGACGCCGTAGATCCGCGAGGCATCACAGTCGGGGCACGAAACTTCTGCGTTTCGGCTGTAAGGTTCAGTGGGTCTTGGGTTGGAACAGGACAATGGAAAACCATCGTAAGAGTCATATCAAGAAGAAGCGTGTCAGTGGGTTCCGGGCTCGCTCGCGGACGCATCACGGCCTCAAGATTCTCGCCAATCGGCGCCGCGCCAGGATTCAGGCCAAGCGCGGCTGACCGTCCCGACAGGTTCCACCAGTTCTGGAGTCGCCGGCCTCAGACGGCGGCGGCTGGCGCGTGGAGGATCGCTTCGATCTGGCGGATTGTGGTCTGCGCCAGCATGGCCTGCGCGGTCGCTTCCGCCTGGCGAATGGATGTGCTGGCGACCGTCTGCTGGGTCCGCAGCAGGTAGGCAGGGTCCACGCTGAGCGTGCGGACCCCGATGCCCAACAGGAACGGGATGTAGGGCGGCTGGTGGGCCATATCGCCACAGACGGACACCTCCCGCTGGTGGTCGTTGGCGACACGAACGATCCGGCTCAGGGCCCGCAGCACGGAGGGATGGTGCGGCAGATAGAAATCCGCCACGCTGTCGTTGGTGCGGTCCACCCCCAGCATGAACTGAATGAAGTCGTTGGTGCCGATCGAAAAGAACTCCACCTCTTCGGCGAAGTCTTCGATCAGCTCGATCACGGAGGGCAGCTCCACCATCATGCCCAGTTTCGGTTTGCTGTTGTGGGCGATGCCCTGTCGCGTCAGCGTGTCGATCGATTCCATGACTACGGCGCGCGCCTGGCAGAACTCGTCGATTGAGGAAATCATTGGGAACATGATGTGCAGGTCGGCGCCCGCTCCGGCCCGGAGGATGGCCCGGACCTGCTCGCCGAAGATCGAGCGGTTCTGGAGGGAAAACCGGATCGACCGCATGCCCATGGCGGGATTCTGCTCCTGGACGTCGTGGTAGTACGAGAGGATTTTGTCGCCGCCGGCATCGAGCGTGCGGAACGTCACCGGTTTGCCCGGCATGGATTGGACGAGCCTGCTGTAGATGACGAACTGTTCAGCCTCGGACGGAAACGTCGTCCGCACGATGAACGGAAACTCGGTGCGGTACAGGCCCACGCCGTTGCACTGCAATTCGGCCGCGAGGACTGCGTCGGTCAGCAGATTGATGTTGGCCAGCAGTTGCACCGGCACGCCGTCGGAGGTGCGGGTCTGAGGCTGGACGAGCTTCTTCTGCTCGTCCAGGCTCAGTCGGACCTTCTGCTGCGACTGGAATCTCTCCAGCACGGTGTCGTCGGGATCGACGAACACGTTGCCGATCTGTGCGTCGACGAGGACCGGGATCCCATCCGGCAGGCCGAGCAGGTCGAAGTTGTCCGCGATGACCATCGGCATGGCCAGCGAGCGGGCCAGGATCGCGATGTGCGAGGTGACTCCGCCGCCGACGAGGACCACGGCGCTGGCTTCCTCGCCCGACAGCTTCAGCAGGTCGGAGGGGAACAGCTCGCGCGTGATGACGACGTGACCCCGATAGACCTGGGTATCCTCGCCGGCGCTGACCAGGTTGTTCACCAGACGAATGGCCAGGTCCTCGATGTCGTTGACCTTCTCCCGCATGTACGCGCTGTCGCTGGCGAGGAACGTCTGGATGAATTCGCCGCTGACCTCGGCTACGGCGGCGGGCGGGTTGACGCCGGCCTCGATGCGTCGGACGATCCTGTCGAGGAAGGCCTTGTCTTTGAGGATCATCAGGTGGGCAGCGAAGATCAGAGAGGCCGCATCCGATAGCCTGCTCTCGACACGCTCCTGAAGCTTTTCGAGCTGATCGGTCGTGCGGGTGACCGCCTCGTGGAACTGCTCGATACTGTACTGTCCCTCAAATTCGCGGTGCAGCAGGAACGACAGGCTCTTTTGCTTGTCGATCACCATCGCCGGCGCGTAGGCGAACCCCTCGGAGGCGACCCGGCCTTTGATGAATTTCAGTTGGGCGGGAACGGTCCTCCGGACCTCGGGATGCTCCAATCGCGGCTCATGCATCCCCAGGAGGAACTGGGCGTTCTCAATGATGTGGGCCAGTTGCGACGCCACGGTCTCCAGGGCCTTGACGTCGGCGTCGGTGAAAGACTCACCGGTGCTGCGCTGGAGAACCAGCACCCCCATCTTGGAGATGCCGCGTGCGATGGGCAGCGCCAGGAACGCATCGAACCGCTCCTCGAACAGGCCGGGGAAGAACTTGTAGTGGGGATGGCGGCTGGCATCTCTCTCACAGACGGTCTTCATCTCCTGGAGCGCCAGGCCGGTCAGTCCCTTGCCCAGCCTCAGCCGCACCTTCCCCACGGACGCGGGGTTCAGGCCGCGCGTGGCGCGCAGCGTCAGCATGCGTTCGGCCGGATCGTACAGATAGATCGAGCAGACAGCCGAGTGCGTCCGGTCGGCCACCATCTCGACGGCTTTGTTCAGCAGCGTCTCGACGCTGGCGCTCTCTCGGAAGAGATGGTTCAGCTCGTTGACTTCATACAACAGTTGCTCACTGTCCATGCGGCGACCTCGGTTCCCCTGTGCTCGGTCGGTCTTTCCGATGCGGTGCGTGCCGCCATCTGTCTACCGACGGCGATGGCGACGGGTTCATCCCGGGCCCGCGACCGCTCCCGCCGCGCACGAGCGAGTACTTATAGCGTCCGTTCGGTTCCCACGCAAATGACTTATGACGCAAATCCCGCGCCGCCCGAGGGAATCGCAGCCGTTCTGCGATGACGGAGGTGGTTGCAGGCGGATACGGGGACCTTGTACCGCACACCCTTCAGGCGGAACGGACAAGATTGTATCAGGCCGAGCCGATGTCTACGGAATTGTCGTCCGCCCGCGCGGGCTTATCGCTCGATGATGAATGTGACGTCGTAGGGGAGGTCCTCCTTCTGGCCGGATCGCTTGGGCCGGCGCTCGGTGCCGCCGTCGTCGGTCCCGTCGGGTCCGATGCTGTAGACGACATATCCCCCGTCACGCTTGCCGTATCGTAGCGATTCGCTGTCGAACGGGTCTTCCGGAACGGCCTCCAGGAAGCGAGGGACGACATCTGCGATGCTCTCGGGCAGGCGGTCGTCGGCGAGACGATATCGCTCGATGGCTATCGCCGCACGAGCGACGTGCACCCGTGCCATGTCCTCCACATCGATGCGGATGATCTGTGCCAGATCGTCCAGCAGCCAATTCAACCCCGGAGGCAGGGGATTGGCTTCGTACCTGGCCTTGGCCTCTGTGGCGGCCTCTAGCCGTTGAGCGGGCGCAAGTTGCAGGATCTTCATATGCTGCTCCACGCGGTCCAGGTATTCGAGCAGACTGAGATCGAGTGTCCCGAGAGCCCGGCCGATGGCGATGTGGGCCACGGACGGCGCTTCCTCTTGCGTTTCCTGGACTAGGTCGGGGTCTCGAGGCTTGCGGAACGCCTCATATCCGCTGCATCGCCTGTAGACCAGAGGTAGGACTGATGCGTTGGGGTCGTGGGCGGCCGCCAGCACGGCGTCAATTCGACGCAGTTGAGTGTCGCTCAGGCGGATCTTGTTCAGAATGCGTTCGAGCCCGGAGCCTACGAATCGATGGAGTGACATGCGAACGATTTGCGATATGTCGGTCGGCTCGTTCCGTAGGGAGTGTGCCAGACCATACGCGGACAGAATGGACTGTACGGCGGGCTCGGCGTTGTGCTCTTCGGCCTGGAGCATGGACTCCAGAACGAACAGGAACGTGGCTTCGCGCAGTCCCGGCGGAAGGTGTGGTATGCGACAGGAGAAGCCTTGGGCGAGGTCCACGGGATACCGGCAGCCCGGGATCGCGGCGCCCTCTCGCAGCAGCTCCAGGGCGTCGTGATTGTCGGCAAGCAGTTGGGCTATCAAGGCCCTGGTCTCTCCATCCGTCCGGTAGGTTCGCAACGGGAGCGTATTGGAGCCGAACAGGGGCAATCGCTCCTGCTGTTGCTTGTCGGGCAGATGAAGGTGCGTGAAGGCGGTTGTGATGTAGTCGGCTGCATTCTCACCGTCAGGCGGACGATACCAGTCATCGAGTTCGGCGAAGGTGACAGGGTATCCGGCGGCGCGAATCGCGTCGATGCGACGGTTCACCTTGGTCCGAACGATGATGCGAAAGACCGCGAAGGCGACGATCAACAGGCACGGTACGATGGCCGCGATGTGCCAGCCCCGAATTCTGTGTTTGCTGCTTCTCTCGCGTCGCTCGGTCATGTCCACTCTCTGTCAGGAGGTTGGTACTCTTGTCGAGTTTCCGCGTGGCCGAATATACCAGATCGCGGGCCGACGCGGAATTGTCAGTTCTTCGGCAGGCGGAAGAGGCGGATTTCATGGGACTCGTTGGGTCTGGCGACTTCCGCATAGACCCAGAGTTCGCCATCGACCCACATCCAATGCGAATAGCGCCACGTGGCGAAACGTTCGCTCGGTGTCGTGCTGGCCAGCAGAGGGTGATCCGGTGTCAGGTCGCTGACGTGATGCAGGTCGAAGGTGAAGCCGACGCCGGTGGCGATGTTGTAGACCGGGTCGTGCCAGTCGCAGGCCGAACCCTCATAGATGAACAGGTGTCCCAGACCCACCGGGACCACGCTCGCCGGGCGGACGTAGAAGTCGTGCCAGCCGGTCAGGTCCATGATCGACTGATAGGGACTGCCCACCGGCTCCCAGACCTCCCCGTCGCGGCTGCGGAAATGATAGATGCGCTCGGTTCGACGCATGACCCCGATGACATAGCAATGGTAGACCCCTTGTGCACAGAGGATGACGGGGTCCTTGTATTCGCTTGGGATCACGTCGCGGTCGTCGGATCGGGGCAGGGGGGCGATGACGACTTTCGCGGAGCGCGGATCGAACGCGGTCGGATCGACGGCGTCCGTGAATTTGATGATCGACCAGGGGCCATCCTGCCAGGGGCCACAGGCGTAGAGCTTGAAGAGTCCGGTCTTCGGATCGATCAGCAGGGCAGGGCGCTCGAAACCGGGGATCGGGATGTCTTCTCTTCGGATGCTGTGCACCTTCTCGAAGTGGATGCCGTCGGCGCTGCGCAGGATTCGAATCTCGTAGCCCCGCAGTCCGCGCGGCGCCTCGGCGGTGCGCATCCGGCAGGCCAGCCAGAACGTGCCGCTCTTGTCCCGCACGACCGACGGCGCCCCCGCCCACCATTCGGCTTCGTTCCGGTCCGGCTCGACGATCACCTGATACTCGCGGAAGCTCCTCGCGATGTCATCGAGCAGACCATCGAGAGCGGGGATCGGCCCGCTCCGGTTCGCGAGGCATGCGTGGGCGGCCACGAGCAACAGAAAGGCAAATGCAAGCAGGCGCGCACTCGGTCTCATCATGCAGTTCTCCTGCGACCCTTCGATGAACTCCTGGCCAGATGGTATACCGCCGCAGCGGATGTCGTCAACACCCGTCGAAATCACAGCGGACGATCTGACCGCGGTGACCTGCCCCGGGGCGGATGCGGGACGAGCCGGGGGTTCGAAAAAGGTTGACGGCGCTCCGCCGGGCCGGTATAGTGCCTCGCACCTCGATTGCTGCGCCCGTAGCTCAATTGGATAGAGTCGCGGACTTCGAATCCGAAGGTTGCAGGTTCAAGTCCTGCCGGGCGCGTTGAAAGACCGGCAGACGGAGCGACCCTTCCGGAGATCAGTGATGCAGGCTGCACTGCCGCAGCCCCGGCATCCTACGAATCCACTGGCACGGTAACCATCTTCCGAGGTGGTGGCGTGGTCACAGGAATCGACCGGCCCCGCCCGATGGGGAAGTTGTCCGGTCTGGGAGTCATCCTGTCCGAAAAGAAGGGCCACCACCCGAGATGTCAGCCCTGGTGCCGAGCGTGCAGACGCGTCCGGTCAGACTATGGGCCGGTACAGTCATCGAGGCTGTTCAGCGGTCGGAATGTTGCTGGCGATTGGAGCGTCGGGGCTGCGGCAGATACTCGACGGTCCGCTGTCGATGCACTGGTTGTGGGTAAAGCTGCAGCAGTCGAAGTATCTTCTCCGGCATCGTGTTGCTGACAGGCAGGCCCAGATCCCGGGCTTCTTCGAATGTGATCGGGTAGTCATGCGTCCACTTGCCAGTTGACAAGATGGTGCTGAGCTCGTCGGCCTTCTCCGGCGACATTCTGTGGCCCAGGAGTTCGCGGACACTCGCTTTCACCTGGGCGATCGCCTTTTCCGCCTGGTCGGCCAGGATGATGGTCCGGTCGTCGATTTCCTCGGGCGGTTTGGTCTGGAGCACCTTCAGGAGGGAAGCGGCCGCATATTCGCCGAGTTGAGGATCGACCGGTCCCAGCGTGGCATGCGGGCTCATCACAATTTCGTCGGCCGCCAGGGCAATCAGGGTGCCTCCGGACATGGCGTAGTGCGGCACAAATGCCGTCGTTCGAGCTTTGTGGGCGGCGATGGCGCGCGCGATCTGCATTGATGCCAGGACCAACCCGCCGGGCGTGTGCAGGATTAAATCAATGGGTACGTCCGGATCCGTCAAATAGATTGCGCGCATCACCTCTTCGGAGTCTTGAATGTCGATGTAGCGGAATATGGGGAATCCGATGAGGCTCATGGTCTCCTGACGGTGAATCAGAAGAATCACGCGCGAATGGCGATCTTGTTCGATGCTGTGGATCAGCCGTTGTCGGGCCGATTCCAGGAGTTTCTGCCGAATTACCGGTTGAAGTGCCGTAATCATGAAGAACAACCAGAAAGCATCGTTCGCACCCATCATGGACTCCGTTTCATCAGAAGTTGAACCATGCCCCCTTGATACCGTATTCGTCAACCGCCGGGGCACGACGGCGTCTGCGCTGGATCACGAAGAGGCGATAGAGCACGATTCCCGCGGTGAATCCCCCAATATGAGCCCACCAGGCAATTCCGCTGCCTGCCTCCGGGGCCGCCAGCGAGAGTGTTCCGCTGACGAACTGCATGAGAAACCAGAGGCCCAGGTAGATCTGGGCGGGGACAGCGAAAAACAGCGGCCAGAAGAGCACTGGTACGAGCACAATCACACGGGAGAACGGAAAAAGCAGGAAATAGGCGCCGAGCACCCCGGCGATCGCGCCGGAGGCGCCGATAGCAGGGACTGTCGAATCGAGATGGGCCAGGAGATGCACCAGCGAACTGACGAGGCCACAGCAGAGGTAGAACAGCAGAAAACGCGTGTGCCCCATGCGATCTTCCACGTTGTCTCCGAAGATCCACAGGGTCCACATGTTCGAAATCAGGTGGAGCCATCCGCCGTGCAGGAACATGCTGGTCAAGAACGGCCAGCAGCAGTTGATCGAATACCCGACCTTCTGTCCCCATGCCGGATCCGTGAAGCGGGCCGGTACCATACCAAGCATGTGGAACAGCTCCGTCAAGAGTTCGGGCGGTAAAGACAATTCGATGAAGAATACGAGGGCGTTCGCCAGAATCAGACCGGAGGTGACCAGAGGAATAGTCCGTCGCGGGATTGTATCGGAAAGCGGAAACACGCCGCGGTCTCCGTATCGCAAGTCCGGCTGAGTCTGTACGAAACGATCGCCGACGATCGTAATGCTTGTGCCCCGGGCGTGTCAAAGCCTTTCGTCGTGGAGCGCCGCGGTTCTTGGGTGGGCTGTTCGGTTTCGGCCAGCCGGTAAGGGCACACAGTCGAATCCGGCCATTTGCTCTGGCGGCGGGCCCCCTGCGTGCCCGCCACTTGTCTTGCGGTTTCTGCCGGGGTTACGGTGGGCTGACCAGTTGAACGCTGTGCGTGATGTTTGCCAATCCGATCTGCTGCACGATCGTCATCGCCGACAAGACGCCTGTTCTCGTGTCGTAGGTGCAGTCCGTGCGATGCAGCGGGCCGACCTCGCTGATCGTCACGGCGCCCGGCCGCACAGCGCTGACACTGACGGTGGTGCCCACCTTCTCATTGGTCTCGATCAGTTGGCCCGGCCGCAGATTGCCCAGAGCCTGCGGCGCGATCCACAGGCCACCGATGGTCGCAGCGCCCGAGGCGCCATCCTGTGTCACCTCGTTGGGGGGCATGCCCGGCAGCGACTCGAAGAGATACCGGTTGGTGAAGCGCACCCAGCCGGGACCGGAGGCCTTCGGCGTGAGCGTTGCGGTCATCGCCCGGTCCAGCTTCGTCCCGGCCGCCGCGACCACCGACGTCTGCACGCCCCGGTACGACAACTGCCCGAACCGCTCGATCCACGGGGGCGGCGGCGCGTTCTTCCACGGCACGTCGATATCCCTGCGCTCGACGAGCCACAAGGTGACCACCTGCGAGCTGCCCTCTCCGAGGCCGGCCCTGCCGGAACCTCCGATCGGCGGAGTGATCACCGACGGCCCCTGGGTCCGCGATGCCTGAAAGATCATCAGCCCGGTCTCGAGATCGTACACGTACGCCCGGTAGCCGGAGATGTCTTCATTCTGAAAGCGGATCGCCCTGTAGGTTCTTCCGTCCACGGTATACGGCATTCGCAGGATGCGCACTCCCTGTGCGTTGACCTCCGCCACCTGCGCGAGCACATCGGGATGAATCCAATAGTCGGCGGCGCAGCCGGCGTGACCGACCATTCCCCCACCGACGGCAAAGCCGCACTTCCTCGTGGCGGTGTCGAGCGTATAGAGCTTCGTGGACAGCTCGGCGACACCGCCGCCGACGTGGCCCACGTACACGACGTTGAACGCCGCAGCGCCACTGCCGCTGATCTGCTCTTCCCGGTAGCGTTTGCCGGTGTTCTTGTCGACCCAATTCCCGTTGTCGTCCTGCACGAGCTTGCCGTACTCGCCCGGAATGCTCGCGGTCATCCCGAAGTAGGTCAGCCGTGTGCCCGGCTTGATGCAGGGCGGCGCGCCCGCCTGCGCCGCCGCGGGAACCAGGGGCAACATGATGCTGGGGTCGGGAACGGCCGGAGGCTGTGCACACCAAGCCTCCGGACAAGCCATCAGCGATGCCACACACAAGAGCCCAACGCAGAAATGCCTTTGCCGCATTGCCATGACACACCTCCTTGCCGCATTTGCCCGCCGGGCCGAGGGACTGCCAACACACGACGCCGGTCGCCCTACGGAAAGAACGCGCTTTCTCGGCCGGTCTGGCGCCGGCGGGCAGGATGGGCACACCCGAAAGCCGTTGTCCGCGCGTCTGTCTGCATGGCACAAGCCTATGTGGACCGGCATTGTCTGTCAATATGGAAATGGACCGGCCGCCGGCCGGTTGAGGCTGGTGCGCCTGCCGTGGTATCATGGAAGGCATGATACGCAGACGGTGCGCATGAACGCGAAGGAGGGATCGCGTCAGGTGCGGCCGTATCCCGAGGACGTGAATGGCTGTCAAAAGGAACGGATGGCTATGAAGTCCAGGAAAGCGAAGGGAAGCAGGCGCAAGCGGTCGACTCCCCGCATTGTGCTGAGCCGGAAGAAGAAGATCGCATTCGCCTTCATCGCGCTGGTCCTGTCCGGTGCGTCGCTCCTGCTGCTGGAGGGGTGTCTGCGGCTGGTCCGTTACGGTGGGGATTCCCGGCTCTTCGTTACCGCCCCGGTCGAAGGCGGGCGTTTGCTGACCTGCAACCGCGAGATTGGGCGGCCGTACTTTCCTTATCTGGCGAAGGTGCCGAAGCCGTCGTGGGATGCCTTCCTCAAGGACAAGCCCGCGAACGGGGTGCGTCTGTTTGTCCTGGGTGGGTCGACTGCTGCCGGTTTCCCCTACGGCAACAACCTGATGTTCTCACGCATTCTGAACGTCCGGCTACAGGAGGCATTTCCCGATCGGAAGATCGAGATCATCAACACCGCCATGTCCGCCACGAACACCTACACGCAACTCGATTTCCTGGACGAGATCCTCGCGCAGAAGCCGGACGCGATTCTGATATACTCGGGACACAATGAATTCTACGGTGCGCTGGGCGTGGCGTCCCGCGAGTCTCTGGGACAAAGCCCATCGGTGGCCAGAGTGTATTTGAAGTTGCGTCGACTGAAGCTGTTCGTGCTGGTGCAAGATGTCGTCCGCTTGATCAGAGGCGTGCGGAAACAGGGCGCTGGCTACGATCCGAGCGCGACCCTCATGGAGCGAATGGTGGGCGTGAAGGCCATCCCTTTGGACAGCCAGCTCTACCGGCAGGGGACAAAGCAATTCGCTGAGAACCTCGATCGCATCTATCGCAAAGCGCTCGCCGCCGGGGTTCCCATCGTGATCAGCGAACTGGTCAGCAACGTACGGGACCAGCAGCCCTTTGTCTCCGTGGCGACGGGTTCAGCGCCGGCGGCCGACCGGGTGTTTCGGGATGCACAGGCCCTGGACCGCGAGGGGGACCACGAGCAGGCAAAGCGCCTGTACCTGAAGGCCAAAGACCTCGATGCGCTGCGATTTCGGGCCTCGGAGGAATTCAACGAGATCATTCACGAGACCGCCAGCCGTTACGGCGGGGCGGTCGTTCCGATGAAATCCCGCTTTGAGGCCGCCTCGCCCGAGGGCATCATCGGGGACCATCTCATGGTGGATCATCTCCATCCGAACGTCGATGGCTGCTTTCTCATGGCCGAGGCTTTCTTCGACACGATCCGAGACGCCAGGGTCGTCGATCTGCCGTGGGACCGCGCTGTCGCCAAGCCGATCGCGCACTACAGACAGGATTGGGGCATGACCGATCTCGACCTTGCCTGTGCGGACCTCAACATTCGGTACCTCAAGGGAGGCTGGCCTTTTCAGTCTGAGGCCGGACCGAACCGGAGCCTCCAGTCGTTTCAGCCGCAGGGCGAAGTGGAGACCCTGGCCCTGCGTGTTCTGACCGACGAGGAGTACAGCATCATCCTCGCTCATCATGACCTGGCGCAGCAGTACGAAAGACAGGGCCGTTACCTGGAAGCCTTTCACGAGTATCGCGCGCTCTATCACATGGTTCCCTGGACCACGATCTTCCTCAATGATGCGGCGAAGAACCTGCTGCGCCTCAAGCGGGCCGATGAGGTCCCGCCGCTGCTCGCGCGCTCACTGGAGATTCACGAGACCTTCTTCGCGTTGCGCTGGATGGGACATCTTCTGGTCAATCAGGGCAGGTTCGCAGAGGCGATCCCGTATCTGGAGAGGGCCAGAGAAAGGCACGAAGACAACGAGCAGGTGCTGCTGTGCCTGGAGCAAGCCTATCAACACACCGGCCGTCACGAGGAGGCCCTGGCGGTCGGTCAAGAGCTCAGGACGCTGCCGCGCCGGAGCGATCGGTAACGCGACGCATCGGACAAAGCGGATACAGCCGGTTCGGTGACACGTGGTTCGCCAGTGGTTTCGCATCTTGTCCTGATTGCCCATTGTCAAATAAGTATTTTCCCTAATAGACAGGCTTTCCGGTTCTCCATAGATTCGGTCAACTCGTTTTCAAGGAAGTGGAGGAGAGATCGGTCCTGTAGCAGCAGAGCAGTCTTGTGGGAAAGGATACCCATGGACGCGAAAGGAGCGACGAGGCGAAGAACCGCGTTTGCCAGGCTGTTGACCTTTGGGGCGGGGCTGTTGTTGTTCGTCTTGCTGGTGACACCCGGTGATGCGGCACCGGGATCGCATGTGGCAAGCCCTACGACGACGATTGCGCTTCAGCAGGCCACGGTGGCGAACATGGTTGCGCTGGGCGGCGGTGGCTATAGCTGGGTCCACTGCCCGGACTGGTGGTGGCCGCGCAGCCCGTGCAAGCCGCCGTGGCCGCCGTATGGGCCACCGTACTGGGTGCCGGGACCACCGTACTGGGTGCCGGGACCACCGTACTGGGTGCCTCGGCCGCCGATCTGGTTTGGACCGAGGTGGTGGTAGCCGCGGTGGTCCGGCCCCAAGAGGCTGGAGCCGAAGGGACGAATATCATCTGGCAGCAGTATCCCTGAAGGGGCGCACCTGCGCAGATGAACAGAGGCGGAGCGGGTGAAACGCTGTGATGTTGGGATCCGCCCACGAGACAAGAGGGGGCGGACACTGGTTAGGGGAGTCAGCAAGTGAACCTCGCACAGGGTGCTTGGTGCCGGCGGTTGCGCGCCTGGCATGAGCGCTTAGGGACTGTCCTCGCTGTCCTGCTGATCGGCCTGTCCTCAGGATGCGCCGATCAGGTTCGGATGCCCACCGCGGACGAACTGGAGGCCTTCGAGCAGGCCCGCTCGACGGTGCCGACGGTCGATATGGACCGCATCCAGAAGGCCAAGCTCAAGACAGGTCCCTATCGAGTCGTCCCGGGTGACGTTCTCGAGTTTATCATGCCGGCCCTGCTTCAAGCGGTTACGGCCAAGGAGGTGCAGGCGGCACAGGCGCGAAGCGAGGCCGACCATCCGTACCTCTGCCGGGTGCGAGACAGCGGCGAGATTGTCCTGCCGGCGATTGGTGCGATGAGGGTGGCGGGCTTGTCCCTGTCGCAGATTGAGGAAGCCGTCACCGCCGCGTATGCCGGCTACGTCGTCCTGGAGCCGTCTGTGTTCGTGCGCGTCAGCGAGTTCAAGACCTCGAAGGTATACATTACCGGCGCCGTCGAAGAGCCGGGTGTCTACACGCTTCAGGCCGACCAGATGGCGCTGAGCTGCCTGCTGACCGAAGCAGGGGGCATTGCCGAGGCAGGCGCCGCGCTGGTGCGCATCGTGCGCTCAGATCAGACCGGGCAGGAAGGTCTGACCGCCGACAGCGAGCCCATCCTGCTGCCGGTGGTCAACACGAACATCCCTTTTCAGGATGTGGCTCTGGAGGAAGGAGACACCGTGGTCGTGGAGCAGACCCAGATGCCTCTGTTCAGTGTTTTGGGGCTGGTCAACAAGCCGGGCAACTTCCCCTATCCACCCAACGCCGAATACAACCTGACGCAGGCCATCGCCTACGCAGGCGGCTTCGACGCGGTTGCGGAACCGCGCTACGCGACCATCTACCGTTTGAAGGAGGATGGTTCGGTCGCGCGTGTGCCGTTCCAGTTGATCCAGAACGGCGAGTTCACCGATGCGCTGGCCACGCCGATTCGCCCCGGCGACGTCGTGGCCATCGAGCATACGCCGAGAACGCGGGCCAACACGACGATCCACAACCTCGTGCGGATCAACACGGGCGTTTACATTCAGGGCAGAGATCTGTGGGATTAGGGGGTCGAAGACCCATGCGCAGGACGGAGCGGCAATGATGGGCAACCGAACGGAACCCGGCGTGCCTGAGCCGATGGAGATGACCCATGTGGGCGAGATGGTCGAAGGGTTCTCGGAGAGTCTGTTCGAGATCCTCTGGCGGCGCCGGTGGACCGTGTTGCTGACGACGGTCGCGGCGATGATGGCGGGAATCGTCTATTTGCAGCGGGCCACTCCTCGTTACACCAGCACGGCGAGAATCTACGTCGAACAAGCCGGGCCGGAGGTCTGGGAAAAGGACGCCTCCGGCCTCGTGACCCGCTGGACGAACTATCTCTATACCCAGGCGGAGCTGATCAAGCAGACCGATACGCTGGCGGCGGCGCTGGCCCTGCCGGGAATGGCGGGCCTGAAGACCTTCGCGAACGTCGACAACCCGGTGACGGAACTGCGCCGGGAGCTGGAGGTGGTGGTGGGCAAGAAGGACGAGATCATCAACGTCTCGCTCACCAGTCCCTATGCCGACGAAGCGGCTCACATCGTCAATTCCGTTGTCGACGCTTACATCACGCAACACAACGAGCGCCGTCGCAACACGGCGGCGGAGGTGGTCAAAATCCTCCGCGAAGAGAAGACCAGTCGCGACGCGGAACTCAAGGAGAAACTCGAGAAGATGGTCGAGTTCAGCCAGGCCAACGAGGGTCTGGCCTACGGCGCCAGCCAGGAGAGCAACGTCATCATGCGTCGGCTCGAACGGTTCCAGCAAGCGCTGGACGAGGCCCAGCTGGCGACGATCGAGTGCAAGGCGTTTTACGAAACCGCCAGGAAGATGGTGGACGATCCGGTCGGCCTGCGGCAGTTCGTTGAGGCCCAGCGTGCCAAGGGGATCTACATCGCCGGGGCAAACGAAGCCGCAGCCCTGCGAGCCCAGTTGCTCCAGCTCGAACGCGACCGGGCCGACTGCCTTCTTCGGCTGAAGGCCGATGCGCCGGCGATTCTCGCCCTGGATGCCGAGATCGAGCGGATCCAAGCGCAGATCGCCGAGGTGGACGCCGGTTTCGCCACCCGGCAATTGGCGGTCGCCGAAGAGCAGTACCTGGGCGCCGTGCAGAGACAGGAAGAATTGGCCAAAGACCTGGACGAGCAGCGCGCCGCCGCCATCGCCCTGAACCGACAACTGTCGCAGTTCACGCTTCTCCAGTCGGACTACGAGCAGACCCTGCGGTTCTGCGAGATCCTGGATGACAAGATTCGCAAGCTCAACGTGGACCCGGAGGTAGGGGCGCTGACGGTGCAGATCGTCGAGACCGCCGAGCCGGCGACCGAGCCTTCCGAGCCGCAGAAGGCCCGTACGATGGGACTGGCCCTGTGCCTGGGACTGTTCGCAGGTGTGGGGCTGGGTCTGCTGCGGGAATGGAAGGATCAGCGGCTGCGCTCGACCCAGGAGATTTCGGGTCTGCTCGGGCTGCCGGTCCTGGGTGTGATTCCGTCGTTGACGGCCCCCAAGCAGACGCTGGCGATTCGCGGCCAGAAGGTCCGCATCAGTCCGGACTCCCGCGAGGCCGAGGCCTTCCGCACGGTGCGCACGGCTCTGTTCTTCGGACGGCCCAAAGACGAGGCCCGAACCATTCTGGTGACGTCCCCGGCGCCGGGCGAGGGCAAGACGATGGTGGTCAGCAATCTGGGCATCGCCATCGCCCAGGCCGGCCAGCGTACGCTGATCGTCGACACGGACTTCCGCCGGCCGACGCTGCACAAGATCTTCGGCCTGAACCGATACGCCAAAGGGCTCAGCGCCGTCCTGGCCGGTCAGATGGGCCTGGACGAGGCCATTGAACACCTCGGCCTGGCGAACCTGGAGGTGCTGACGTGCGGACCGGATGTGCCCAACCCCGCGGAACTGCTCAACAGCAATCGCTTCGCGGAGATCGTCAAGGCCCTGGCCCAGCGGTACGATCGCGTGCTGATCGACTCGCCTCCGGTAATCGCGGTGGCCGATGCCCAGATCCTGTCGGCGTTGTGCGATGTCACCATCCTCGTGCTGCGGGCGCAGCAGTCGACGCGTCGCGTCAGCCTGCAGGCGTGCGACAGCCTCGCCGGCGTGGGCGGGAAGATCCTGGGGGTCGTCGTCAACGATGTGCCGCGCAGAAGCGACCGGTACGGTTATTCCAGCGCGTACGGATACCACGACTACAACTACCGCAGCGGCGGCAACGGCCATGCCAGAAAACAGACCCCGATCGTGGAGATCGGCAGCCGAGGCGAGAGACAGACGAAGGAGCAGTTGGAGCGACTCCGCGCCGGCCTGATGCCGGATGTGGTGCCCGCTGATTCACCCCGCGATTGATCAGAACGAGGCAATGGATGGGACCCTCAGGGATGGAGCCCTGCGACCGGCTGATGAACCATAGTGGCATACAAATGCTTCAGCAGGTCGGCGCTCGTGGATGCCGGGCCCGGCGCTTGGACCTGGTGATCGAGATACTGCTGACGGCGCTGCTGGCTTTCGGTCCGCTGGCGTTCGGCGTCGTCGCCGCCTGGAGCGAGCAGGTCGTCATCACCCTGGCGGCCGCACTGGTTCTGGCCTTCCTCGTTCAGAGAGCCTTTCTCGCCCCACAACCTCTGGTCTGGACGTGGGCCTACGTCCCGGTCGCGCTGTTCCTTCTGATCGCCGTCTTGCAGTTGATGCCTCTGCCTGTCTCCGTGGTCCGCGCGATTTCGCCGGAGACGGCGATCCTCAAGACGCAATTGCTGGGCGACCTGCCCGGCGCCGACGAGGCGCTCCAGCGCATGCGGCTGACGTTCTATCCCCATGCGACCAAGCACGATCTGCGTCTGGCTCTGGCGATCGCGGCGGTCTTCTTCGTCGTGGTCAACGTCTATCGCGATCCGATGCGCATTAAGCGGCTCCTCCTTTCGATCGCGATCGTCGCGGGCATCGTTGGCCTGCTGGCCCTGGCGCAGGACCTCGTCGGCAACGGCAGGATCTACTGGATCGTTCCGGCGTACGATCGGGCCCGCTCGGGGACTTTCATCAACCACAGCCACTTCGGCCAGTTCATGAACCTCTCGATCGGAGCGACCCTGGCCCTGCTGCTGGTCCTGGTGTACGAAGCGTTTGCGGATCGCCGGGCCACGCCGTCCGATGTGCTCGAATACCTCCGCTCGTCCGAAGCGAACCTCGTCAAGCTACTGGGAGTCGCGATCGTTGTCGGCGCTGCGGCGGTGTTCGTCTCGCTGACACGCGGCGGAATGGTGAGCATGCTCGTGGCGGCCGCCGTCACGACGATCGTGCTCAGCAGCCGCCAGTCGCTCCGGGGACGCGGCTGGATCATCGTGCTGATCGCCCTGTGCGCTTTTGTCTGCGTGCTGTGGATCGGCTTCGATCAGGTCTACGACCGGATGGCCACGCTGGACGACCTGACCGAGTACCACGGCCGCTGGCAGATGATCGAGCAGAGCATTGAGGTCTGGAAGAAATTCCCCGCCTTCGGCGCCGGTCTGGGGACCTACGAGGTGGTCTATCCCATGTTTGACTGGGGCGACACGATGTCACTGGCGACGCACGCCGAAAACGAATACGTCCAGACTCTCGCCGAGACGGGCGCGGTCGGCGTGCTGGCCCTGGCGATGTTCGGTCTGCTGGTCTGGGTCGGTTACGCCCGTTGCGTGAGAGAGACCCACGTTCCCATCCGGTCGGCCGCGTACGGTCTGGGCTTCGGCCTGATCGCGGTCCTGGTCCACAGTCTCAGTGACTTCGGCCAGCACCTGCCCGCCAACGCCATGCTCACGGCGGTCTGCTGCGCGCTGCTGATCGCACTGACGCATCTTCGCTCGGACGTTGGCACGCCCGCAGACCGATCTGGTCGACGGATGGCCATGGCCTTTGCCCCGGCGGTCCTGTTGCTGGTTGCGGCAGGGGGCTTTGGCTGGGCCCTGCTTGGGGCCAACGCCGCCCGCGTGGCCGAAGGGCACTGGAACAAGGCGCAGCTCGCCGCCCGCCAGATGGAGACGATTCAGTGGCGCTCCAGCGCGGCGGCCGCCGAGTATCTGTTCCGCCATGCGATTGCCGCAACGGAGGCCGAACCCGACAGCATCCAGTATCGCCATCGGCTCGGCGTGTACATGTGGTCGTCGCTGTCGCCGTTCACCGACCCCAACACGGATGCGCTCGATGCACAGGCCTTCCCGTGGGCCCGCCGGATCGTCGAAGACCTGCACCGCGCGCGGCCTCTGTGCCCGACCTTTGGAGTGCTCCTCAGTCTGGCCGGCCAGATCGAGCGGTTCGCGCTGGCGGACCCGAACGGTGCTGCGCACATCCGCATGGGCTATCGGCTGGCGCCGTGCAACGCCGCCGTCTGCTTCGCCGCCGCGCGGATCGACGCCGAAGAGGCGAGGACCGAAGAAGCGTTCGAGAAACTCGCCCGCGCTGCGCTGCTCGACGGCGGGTACTTTGCCCGGGCCGCCGCACTGTGCATCAACGATTTGGCCCGGCCCGACCTGGCGCTCACATTGGCCGGCGACAACGCCGGAAGGCTCAGCCAGGTGGCCGATCTGCTCGGCGCATCGGACCGCCATGGCGAACTGGCGCAGCAGGCGAGGACCAGGGCCATCGGCCTGCTTGCCGAACGATCGACCGATTCCGATGCCCCGGCCTCGACGCACGTTTCGCTGGCCCGCGCCGACGTCGAGCGGGGCGATGTCGATTCGGCGATCGACCGCTACCGCCTGGCCCTGCGAAAGAGCTACCACCAGGCGGGCTGGCATTACGAGCTGGCGAGCCTGCTGGCCCGCGCCGGCCGCGCCGAAGAAGCGATGCACGAGGCTCGGATCTGCCTGCGCCTGCGGTCGAACTACGCGCCCGCGAAGCGATTGGTCGAGGAACTCTCGACGCAGCCGGTCGAGCCCGTGGCATCGGACCGGTAGCATCCGCCGGCTTTGCGGAGTCCGGCGACAAGATCGATATGACAGGACCCTCGTCGGTCACCCGACGGGGACGGAGTCTGTCCGGCTGAAGTCAGCGGCCTGCGCAAAGGACTTCAAACACGAAGCACGAAATCCGAAACAAATTCGAATGACGCAACTCTGAATGTCCCAAACCTCCGGCCGCAGGC
>Ga0209407_1000265_pt1 | contig 74457 bp, 69 predicted proteins | sample AD_JPNHG3_MetaG_FD_184410 | JGI IMG/M metagenome (GOLD analysis project Ga0209407, IMG submission 184410) | Active sludge microbial communities of municipal wastewater-treating anaerobic digesters from Japan - AD_JPNHG3_MetaG (SPAdes) (version 2) | ecosystem: Engineered > Bioreactor > Anaerobic...
AAAATAAAAAAATTCTCCCCCCGCATCATTAAAAATCCTCTTTTCCATCCCTGATAACAGTGAGAATATGATAGGCCTTGCTGTAATACTCCATATTCTTAATAGTGCAGCGCTGCTCCTGTGGTACGCCCCACTTGTTGTACATGCCGCTGATGTACGCCTTCGTCTTCGACGAATCTATGGTGATATCCAGGCGCATGATGATGCCAACCCCGGGCTCGCCGGTCTTGTTTTTTTCTTTCAGGTCCCTGTTCAGATTATTTACAAGGATGTAACCCACCAGGTTATCAAAGGCCGCCTCGCTGAGGCGGAAGCTTTTTTTCTCCTCCATGTCGTCGGGAAATCCGCTGTGGCGCCACCGGTAATCCACCGTGCGCCCCTTCATGATGATTTCGTAGGCGTCCTCGTGGGAATCCTTGCTCACCTCTTGCCGGATGATAACGAGCTTCATCCTGAAGTCGATTTTCTCGGGGTACGCGTCGGCGGCGAAAAATACCGACACGGCGACCGCCATGATTTCAACCGCGAGTTTCATGTCTCACCAGCAGACCCGAATGTGATGCTTCCCGACATGTCTATCATGGCAAAGCCGCCTGTCATCCACAAATTTTCTTATTGAATTTTCACTGCCCTGGTGTATCATGAGCATTCAAACACACATTACCCTGCAAGGAGAGAAAGCCCATGACATTGACAAGCATCCTCATATTGGTGGCGATCGGACTGGTGGCCGGGTGGCTGGCCGGCATGATCTGGAAAGGCGGCGGCTTCGGCATCCTGTGGAACATCATCATCGGCGTGGCCGGATCGTTCCTCGGCGGCTGGATATTCAGACTGCTCGGGATCTCCTACGGCGGTATCATCGGATCGATCGTCGCCGCCCTGGTCGGCGCCCTCATCCTCCTCGCCATCGTGAACCTTATCAGACGGAGACGGTAGCGGCTTCCCCGGAAAGCCGCGGTCATGGAGTGATCCCGGCCGCGGCTCCTCCCCCTAAAGACCGGCAGGAGACAGCCCATGGTCATCATCATGGATGACTGCCTGGAATGCAGGCACCACTTCATGCATTACGGCTCGGTGGTCATCTGCAGTTACCGCGGCATGACCACGACGCGCCATGTCTACGAGGCGCCCTGGGGGCCGGTCTTCGTGAGCAACTGTCCCCTGGCAACCTCCGCGGAACTCTACGACGAGGAGGATGATGAAGAAGATTGACCCGGCCTACCCGGTGATCGATTCTATCTGCCTGCGCAGCGCCGCCTGCGCGGCAGTTTCCCTGTACACCTGGAGGGGGATGAGCTTCCTCATGTTCCCCGACACCTTGATCTTCCGGGCAACCCAGCCCTTCATGCCTGCGGACCAGTCCCCTTTGACGAGTATGGACAGGGCGTAATCGGCCGGCATTGACATGTCCACATCGGCTTTGTCGGCATGCCCCTTCTGGATAATGCCGCCGTTGATGCACATGGCGATTTCGGCGCCGCCATCCTCAACGTTCAGGTTCACCACAACATCCTTCATGGCCTTCGGTATTTCAAGGCCCGCGGCGGCCCTTGTCATCTCGTCAACTTTCGCGAACCATTCATCTGACAGAAATTTTGGCATTGGATTCTCCTTGCTATGGCCATACCATAGACCGGATAGATAATAAAGCCACTATTTTAATTCCTGGGGCATGGTTTTTCAAGGGAGATCACGTTTTGTGTAGGATCGCGAGGGGGCCTGTCTTGTCGTCGTGTTTCCCGGTGACGGACTGATAGAAGCTGCGGATAATTCCCATATCATGGTCCATATCGCCGGACGGCATTATCAGCGGGCCCGCGCCGCCCGTCTTCGCGGCGTAATCAATAAAGCCGAGCAGGATGGGCACCCGGGCGCCCTCCGCGATATGATAAAACCCGGATTTCCAGTAGTTGACTTTCCGGCGCGTGCCCTCGGGGGCTATGGCCAGGGCGAATGTTTCATTCTCATTGAATTTCCGTATCACCTGGTCAACGGTATGGTGCGGCGAGGACCGGTCTATGGGGACACCGCCGAGCCATTTCATGAGAGGGCCGAAGGGCTTCCGGAACAGCTGGTGCTTCGCCATGAAGCGGGCATCAAGCTTTAACGACAGGGCTATGATCGCGCCGTAGAACAGGTCCCAGTTGGAGGTGTGGGGCGCGACAATGATGACATACTTCGGGGCATCGGGCAGCTGCCCGGACGTTTTCCACCCCAGCAGTTTCAGAAAAAAGAGCGACAGGTACCGTAGAAAGTGACGCACCACCGGCGTGTTGAAAATCGTGCGCTGCATACTATCCTTCCTCCCACTGTATTAAGACCGGGGCGCGCCAAAGCAGTTGCAAATATTCCTGTGCGGGTACTTTAAAAATCCCTGCAAGGAGCACTTAATGCCCGATTTCAAGGGATGTTGGTTATGAATCGATGACCTGCTGGGCAGCGATTGAACTCAAAGGGGACTTCCTGAGCCAATGGGGCCAGGAAGGCGTTTTGTGCGAGGGTCAGGTACAACCCGCTTCTTCCGCCGTGCTGTTTCCGGTGATTTCGTGCATGTTCTTCTGACCAGAAGAAAACCGACTTCATTCAGAAATCATCAATGATGCTTGGCGCCTTGAGCTTCGTGAAGTCGACCAGGGGAATAAAGAAGACCGGGTCCGAAGTCGTATCCGTCAGTGTAAAACGCAAATCGCTTTTCATCTGGAAACGTATTTCCCTGCCGCAGCAGGCGCACTCTGTCCTGACATCAAAGGCGAGGGTTTCACCGCGTAAACGTCCTTGCACGAAGGGCGTGGCAACCGCATCCGTAGCTCAGGCTGCCCAGATGGCCTCGCCCGAGGAGAATTCCACCCGGTGCGGGGTGGGCACCACGGTCACCGGGTAGGCCCATTCGACATCACGGCCCCCGGGCCGGTATAAAAACAGCTTACGGCGCTCCAGCTCGTCCATGATCGACGCCACCCGCGCGCTATCCATTCCAAGCGCGCCGGCTACGAAATCGGGCCCCATCGGCCCTGCCATACCCGGCAGCTCGCGGACCACGAAATGGTGTACCCGGCGCTGGTCATCATCGAGGCGGCCGAAGGCCTTCCTGTTTTTTGCAGCCTCGGCAGGGGCCATTCTCCTGAAAAGAATCCACGGCACCGGCAGCATGCGGCGTTTACATCCGAACAGCAGGCGTTTCATGGCAGCGCCTCTTATCCCGGTTTTTTGTTTAGATACTAAACAACTATCTATAATTTAGCGGCTAAACAGCCGATCGTCAAGCGCCATGGCTGATTTTTCGCACCATCCGGAAAAAAAGATAGGCCCGGCCGGCTTCACGGAGAGAAAAACGCGATGATCGTTATTCCTGTTTTTGAATTCCCAGCGTTTTCTCGACATGGTCCAGAAACTCGCCGATCACCCTCCGGTCATCGGCAGAAAGGGAATCCATGTATGAGGCGAACTGATCCCGAACCGCTTCCTGTATTTTTACGCACTTTTTCTGAACCTTTTTGCCGAGATCGGTCAGCTGGATCATTAAATCGCTTTTACCGCCGCTTGTTTTCTTTTCCAGTATCCCCTTTTTCACAAGGCGTGAAATGGTCTGCGACACGGCGCCCTTGGTAACTCCCAGATGTTTGACGATTACATTGTAATTTTCAGACTTCCCATTGGTAATCGTCAGGAGCAGATGAATTTCAGAAGGATAGAGCTTCAGATTATCACCATATGTCAGGGCATTATTCTTCCCGAGAAATATCAGCTGGTTGATTATCCGCAACAACTGCTCAGCGCCCGCATTCCTTTTCATGGCTATGACGGCCCGCCTTATGTAAGATCATAACTCTCGATGACCTGCTTCCAGAGCGCGGGGAGAGACGGGTCGCCGGGATCGTCAATTTCCGAGTTCTTCCTGATGTCGCGGCGGTCGCGCTCTATCCAGACATAGAGACGCTCGGCGGCGTCCCGGGCGTTTTCCGCGCTGTGGCATAATTTGACGAGGCGCGTCATCTCTTCGCGGGAGAGAAAATTGCGGTAGTTGTTCAGTATGATGATGAAATAGCTGTCGTCCCTGCCCTCTTCAACAGCCGCCAGTATGCGTCCGGCCTGCTGTCCCCGCTGCCCCTTGTTCGCATTATAATCGTGGAGCACCCTTTCGTTATGGGCCAGGATCGCCGCGTCCTGAAGAAGTTTTTTCAGGCTGTCGGCGTTGAGGGTCAGCGTCATGGCCCAGATTTCATCGCGCAGCTGTTCTTCCGGTGATTTCCGTTTCGGCTTGGGAGGCAGCTTTTTCCCCGATCCGGTTTTCCCCCCTGATTTTTTTGATGATTTCGAACCCCCGGATTTTGCTCCCACTGTCGTTACCCCCCATGGTTTCGTTTTTTATGACCGGTGACACGTAGTATCATACGGGCCGGGAAAGAACAACCATTTTACCGTGGCATGGATAATTATGAGCGGCTATTACGCGGGTATGAAGACAGGAACACCATGGCACGACCGGGTTTTCAGCGTTTTATCGAATAGGACACGGATGCCACGGCGAGGAGCCGTCCCTCGTCGTCCGTCATGTCGACCTGCCAGTGGGAAATGCTCTTCCCCTGAGACAGCATCCGGGCGGCGGCTGATATGGTCCCGGACTTCGCCGCCTTCAGGTACGACACGGTCAGGTTCACGGTCGTAACGGCCGCCACCTCATACATGTAGATGCAGCCGAATATCGCCACGGTATCGGCCAGGGTGCCGAACACGCCGCCGTGGAGGATCTTGTTGGGATTGAGCAGCTCCGGTTTAATGACAACCTCACCGCGGACAAGGCCCTTCCCGATTTCCGTCAGGCGGATGCCGTTATACTCGATATACGTGCCGCCGGTCACGGCGGCGTAATTGAAGGTGAACCCGTTTTCCAGGGTTATGGTTTCCAGGGCGGTTTCCATGGTTAACACTCCTCGAGTCAAAATTGCCGGGCCGGCACACGGCGCCGGCGTTACGCGTACCCGATTTCCGGAGCCAGGGCGATCCCGCTCTTTACAAAAACGCCGCTTCCCCGGGCGATCTCGCGGTCATCTTCGTCATACAGCACCGATTCGGCCACGAACTGGTTCCTCGACGCGCTCACGACCCTCCCCACGGCCCTGGCGGTCCCCCCCGACACGGGGCGCAGGAAGTAGGTGTTGAACGTGGAGGTCAGGACGAAGACGTCCTCCACCAGGGAATTAACGGCGAAGAAGGCCGCGTTGTCCATGGCGAGAAAATACATCGAACCGTGGAGAGCCCCGGCGGCGTGGAAGAGTTCCCGTTTCACCGGCAGGGTGATTTCAGCGCTGCCCTCCCCGATCTTCACCCGCGCCCCGACAAGGTTCACGATCGGCGCGGAGTGCATCATGTTCTCGAGCTTCCGGTAATGTTCTTCGTTCATCATGGCGTCACCCCGGATCGATATGTCCCGGCCCGTGACCCGGTTCATTCGACAGTTCCCCTTTCGGTATTGACCAGGACCTTCCGCAGTACGCCCTTCATGCCGTCAAGGGCGCCGGTGGCGATGCCGCCGAAGGCCTCGCCGAGGGCCGCGTCCACCGCGGACGCCGCCGCCCTCCTGACGCGGCTCCCCTCGTCGGTGAGGCGGACGATCTGGGCCCTCCGGTCCTCGGGATCGTCCTCGCGCCGCACCAGGCCGTCGCGCTCCATCCGGTCGATGACGCCGGTCATGGTGGACGGCTCCAGGCCGGCGCGCCTTCCCAGGTCGGCGATCTTCATGCCCCCGGGGCTTCCGAGCTTGCCCAGGGCCTCGTCGAGGCTTTCCTCCTTCCAGAGGCCCATGAGCACGCCCAGGTACGCCGGCTTGACATGGCCGATGCCGGCCCCGGCCAGGGACTTTTTAAGAATGGCGGTGATGGCCAGGGACGCCCGGGTGATGAGGTAGTAGGGACATTCCGCGGTGTCCAGCGCGTCGAATTGAGGTGCCTGCCGTTTCATATGTATAAATATAATTCGTATACGTAATATCGGCAAGCTAAATTAATTTATAATAAATAATTTTTTTCTTTTTTTAAATCTCCGAACACTTATATATATAAAGGGGTGTAACAAAAATAAATTGATACATTTGTTTTTTTCTGGTACCGTCTTAATTTGCAATAAAACGTTAATTTTTACAGATTAAAGTAAATATATTTTGTGATGTTTAAGAACGACAAGAAAAATCAATTCGACCGGGCATATATTGATTATTATCAGCTCGTATACGGGGCCATCTATTCGAAAACAGGAAATGTTATTGATGCCGACGATTTGACCCAGGAGGTGTTCATACATTATTACGAGAAGATGGAAGAAGTTGAACAAACAATCCCATGGTTGTTTGGAACGATTCGCCTTGTACTCAAGAACTACTTCCGAAAGCAGATGAAGTCCGAGAACGATCAGGAATTTGATGAGTTTTCACATTACATCGAAGTGGATTCTTCAAACGAATGGGCGGACACGAGGATGATCATTCGGGATGCAATTGAAAGTATTGAAACAAACGATCGCATCATTTTTGAATTAATTGCCATACAGAATTTATCTTATGTTTCAGTCGGCAAGAGCTTAGGTTTAAACGAAAAGCAGATTAAATATCGTTATGCTATAATACTGAAAAATATTAAGGCATATTTAAATACACGAGGCCTTAAAAAAATAGAGGACTTATTATGAAAGATGAAATATTAATCAAGTCAATCTTGTCAAAGTATGCGTTATCCCGACCACTCCCGCCATCAGCGCAGGATCACGCCCTTAAGATGCAGAGAATCAGCCACAAGCATATTTTGAAAAAGCTTGGTCTTTATTCAACGGGATCCGGCCTGGCAATGTACACTTACTATTTATTTAAGACAATTGGGTTAAAACTCACCATGGCGCAGAGCACTGTTCTGGCCTGTATTACCTCCAGCGTGATGGTGGCCGGAATAAGCGCGAGTGGCTATTATATTGCCACAGAGGCAATAGAGACCAACAAGAAATATGCTGTTCCTTTTATTATAACGGGGACCACTGAGTCACCTTCAGAAAAAACAATCGGGGATAATGATGAAAAGAAAACACGGGCCACCGATATGCATCGCATCCAGTTCCATGGCCTCGAATATTCCGAGGCCATTGCAGAACCGGCAAAACATGCTACAGATACCATCACCATTGAACTGCAACATGCCGGTATTGATATTACCCATTTAACCGACACCGACCTTGTATTAACCGGCTCTGTTGAAAAAATCAATGACACCTATCAAATATCCCTGCAGCTTTATGACAAGAACACCAAAGAAATAATTTTTGCCTCGATAGAAGAAGCAAAATCACTTGACTTTCTTCCTACAGCCGGCCAAAAGATAGCTGGCGACCTGTCACGAAAAATTAAACAATAAATTGACAGTTTCCCGCCACGGTGAGTGTCGCCGCTAAAATCTCATCGTATCAATAAAACCGAATGTGTTTCAATGAGTAAATCAATTTTACCATATCTGGCAGTGTGTCTGATATTTTTATTAGCCGGGACATTCCTAAACGCACAGCCAGCCAAGCGCATCGCTGTGCTCGATATTTCAGCCAATAATATTGACGAGTCCTACGCGAAAGCCGCTCGCAATAAAATCGAGGTGGAACTTTATCGATCCAGTCTCATAATACTGGAGCGCAAAAGCATCATGAAGACGATCTTCCCATATGGCGACAGCATGATGTGCCAGAACACCCAGTGTGCTGTTAAATATGGTAAAATGGTATCAGCCGATTTTATCGTCATGGGTGATATAACCTATGCCGGTCAGTATATCATCACCGTGCGCCTGGTTGACGTCAGCAATGGCACTATTGCATACGCAGATTCTTTAAAAAGTGATACGGAAAAAAAGATCATCAACGTCACCCAGGTAATCGCCGACAATCTTTCATCATATATCATAGATAATATAATCAAACCATCACAAGGCAAAACGCAGAATTGGTCCATAAATAATAATCATTATAATTATTATCTAACTGCAAATGCCGGGTATGCACTTCCCATCTCGTTCTTGTCGAACATCGCAAAGCATGGGTACACCATTGACCTTGCAGGGGGATTCATAGTTCGGTCATTTGGCATTGGACTAAAAACGACAATTTGTCGATTGCATGATTACGACAATCATCTTTATACATCAATGTACCCCTTTATGATAAATACAAACTATTACTTTGTCAAAGGATTGTTCTTTCTATCTCCCGGCTTTTCCGCTGGATGCACTTATAATTACATCAGCCATGGTGGCGGCGGTATAGTTGAAGCTATTGTAAATCCGGAAATCAAGATAGGTTTAATAATAAAGAAATATTTCTGCATTTATATGCATGTAAATTACTATTGTATCATTGAGGAGAAACGCGGGATCCAGCTTTTTACTTTTGGAATCGGCATGGGAGGATTGTGGTAAAATATAAGGATAAAGTTGAATTTCTTTATCCTTATATTATGAGAAATCCAATTAAAAAGACAATTACTGTTTAATACCAATTAATTTTTAAAACAAGATTGGCACTGGTGACATTATTCGGATTATTCATTCCATCATATGACCAGAAACCATCAATATTATAAAAGTATATTTTTCCATTAAATGTAATAAATTCATAAATTAAATTATCATTATTTGGCGCTATTGTTAGTGGATTTATTCCATCATATACCCATAATTCACGTAATGTTAATGATTCAAAGGATTCTTCAGATGTTAAATACAGTTTATCATTTACCACGGTCATATACATGGGACCATCATACATAGTAAAATATTCATCATAGGAAACTGAATTATTAAAATCATAAAACAATTCAGGAGTATTCATACCATCATAAGACCATAGATCTGTTCCATGCAAGCCATCATTAGCTGCAAAAAATAGCTTATCTTTATATACTGTCAAAAAGCATGGGACCGATCCATTGTCGTCAATTTTATTTATATCAGCGACCATAGTCGGAGTATTGCTTCCATCATATACCCATAGTTCAGGCCCATGCTTGCCGTCATCAGCAATGAAATACAATTTTTCTTTATAAACAATCATCGGGTAAGGAGCTATTCCTTTCCGCCGGGGAAAAATATCAGACACCATGGCGGGATTGTTTACTCCATCATAGACCCATAACTCACCGCCATATGAAGCAACATCTGCTATATAATATAGTTTATCCTTAAATATTATGAAATTACTAGCACCACGATAGACCGTTTTTCCATTAAACAGGTTTTCTACCGCTACCCGGGGAGGATTAAGGCCATCATAGACCCATAGTTTCCATTGATCACAATCGGGCGCACTGGTGAAATATAATTTTTCATTAAAAACAAATAAATTTCGTCCTCCTGCGCCATATCTGGAGAAAATATCTTCTATCCCATTCATAATCAAGGCTGGTTGATTTGTACCATCAAATACCCACAACTCCCTTTGCATTTCAATTCCTGCATCCTTATAATTTTTGATAAAATATAATTTACCCTGAAAAACAGCCATCTTTTCGAGATAAAAGTGACGACCATCATCACTATCCCATGTGCCAAAATCAATCGCGACAGAGGGAGGGTTGAAACCGTCATATTCCCATAACACATTATGCCATGGGTCGCTGTAGCCATCAATGTATAATTTATTATTAAAAGTAATAAATCTGTCTCTTTCATTTGACATCATTAGATAGTTATATCCGTCATCTGGAAATGTAAAAGAGAAAGGGGTCTTTTTTATATTATCACCGGTTGAATCCTTGCATCCGCTTATTAAACTAAATATCATGAGTACAACTATCAAATGAATATTTATCTTTTCCATATCAAGACCCTCGAATTACAATCTTTGGTTTTATTGCCATCAATATTTATATCTGCATTGCATTTAGTAAAACTTCTTGATACACACATCATCTCCGTTTCCAGACACCCCACCATACCCTGACACATAGACTTCATAAGTGCCTATTGCAATCGTCACCGCGATATCCTTTCCATCGAAATTATAGAATTTTTTCCATCCATAAACATCTTCCCGGCCTTGAGCGTTAAACTTTAATATTATCCAGTCACTTCCGCTTGTATGTTTGATAAGATTACTGCCATTCCCGACCAGATAAATATTGTCAAAGGCGTCTTTTTTAATTGCATAGGGGATACCATAGCCATAGGGCAACATTTTGTCCCAGCTTTCTTTATCTTCTACTCCCGTATTTGAAAATTTTTTTACTATCCAATAAGTACCACTTGCGGTCATTGAATCAATGGTTGCATAACCGGCAATATACACATTATTGCTAGAATCAACCGTAATACCTGTTGCCCTATCCTGCAACCCATCGAAATCCAGCACCATATCTAAAGTGTCTGTCGTACAGGGCGTCGCCCCTGTCCCGCACGGGCCGAGATTACTCCCGCCAAAATTAAGTTCAGAACCGGCGGAATTATACTTTTTAATCCACCAGTCGTTTCCGCTATACTGGCTAACCAGATTATGCCCATAACCAGCAACAATGATGTTGTCTGCCGCATCTACTGCTATCGAATATAATTCATCATAGGTTGTGCTGTTATATATTTTATTCCAGCTTCCCGTATCTTCAATACCGCTCACTGAAAATTTTTTAATCCAACAATCTGTACTACTCGAGACATTTATTAATCTTGAACCAAATCCCGCGATATATATATTGCCTGAAGAATCAGTTGTGATTGCTTTTGCCATATCTATACTGCTGCTCCCATCATATGCCCTGTCTTTAAAATTTGTGGAACACGGGGTAATGCCTGAGCCACATGGGTCAAGTGAAGAACCCCCGAAATCAAGTTCGACTCCTGAGGTGTTAAATTTTTTTATTAGCCAGTCTGCTTTGCTGTAATTATCAACAATGTTGTCTCCATAACCGGCGACTATTATATTGCCTGAATGATCTATTACCATCGAAAGGATAGCATCCTTACCGTTATTGTGGTCAAACACAAGGTCCTTTGTATTGGTTGAACAGGGGCTTGTACCAATCCCGCATGGGGCCACCGTCGACCCTCCAAAATCAATCTCAGTACCGTCAAAACTGTATTTCTTGATCCACCAGTCGTACGAACTTGACACACTAACAAGTTCTGAGCCATATCCTGATACATATACATTACTGGACGAATCAATTACTATTGAGTTAAAACTATTCATGCCCCTCGGGTTGACTATACGTTTATCCCAGTTTTTTGTGTCTTCTACACCATTGTTTCCAATAAAATATCCAACTATATTATGCATAAACAATAGAAAGGCGGATTGTATCTCCTTGTTTTTTATTTGAGTATAATTTTTCGAATAATGGTCCGAACAGCCACATGCTAAAATGGACAATACGATCGTTACTGCTAATAATATTTTACTCATTTATTCAACCTGGTAAATAAATGTATGGGTGTATTAATAATTTCTAATTTAGAAAATATTTTGTCACCTATTAAGTGTCAGGGAAATAAAAAAAGGAAAAAATATTTTTAAATGTTAAATATTTTTCTAAGCCAATTTGATAAACCAATCACCATCAATGCTTATCATGCAATATCACAAGAAGGTTTTAAAATCCTTGTAATAACACCCGCTAAAGTAAGCAGATGTATGTGCCTGGGCGAAGGACCGCGGATAATCATGAAGGATCCGGCCATTGATCTGCTGCCCTGGACTCCGGTTTCACCAATGACAATAGTGGCAAGGGGGGCATCCCGGAGCAAGTAAAAAAAAGCACCGGCAGCAAAGACATGCATGCCTATAGTATCGATTTCAGACCGGGAAGCCGCCGGAGGACATATACTGACATGAATGAAACAGCCGAAGCCATGATGACGACCAGAAAGAATGTTACCGTGGGACCGAACCCGGCGCCGGCAATTGCATACTCCACGGCCACGATAATCGGCACGTGGAACAGGTATACGCCGTAGGTGCACAGCGCCAGCTCACGGGCTGCCCTTCCCTGCCGGTCCATGAACTCCCTGAACACGACAGGGATGCCGATGCACAGACCGGTGCAGAGGAACGATTCCCAGGGAACATAGACGACATAGGGAAAGAGCTTCAGTGCAGCGAGGAGGTAATAGATCGCGGCGAGGGCAGTCCCGACGGCGCACCACGCGTATCCGGCACGGGCGGGAAACCTCACGAGCCAGTTTTTCCGGTAGGCGATCACGCCGGCGGCAAACCAGCCGAGGTCCCTCGGGACATCGGCAAAGGCCGTCTGTATGAAACCGAGAAAGGCGCTCCACCGGTCGATCGGATACCAGATTCGGACAACGAGGGTGACCGCGGCAATCGCCAGGGTGAAGAGGATGATCTTGAACGTGCCGGGGACCGCGGACCCGGGGTCTTCCGGCACCGGTTTCCGGAACCGCCGCCACAGGGCGTACGCACAGGCATACACGAGGAGATGTTCGATGAACCAGAGGTGCCCGAAGTTCATCTCGGGCCAGGCCGGCCCGGACCAGTCACCGGGCCGCGCCGCGAAGCCGAAATAATAACCGCCATAGTAATCAAGAAACGGGATCGGGCCGTAACCCCGGAAGTTCAGGTAATAGAAATAGTGCATGACGGGGATGACGAGAAAAAAGAAAACCAGAAGCGGTATGCCGAAACGCCGGATCCTGTCACCGACAAATTGTTTCGTTCCTTTCCGGTCCAGTGCTCCGGGCATGAAATATCCTGATATGAAGAAGAACAGGCTCATGAAAAAGGAGCGGTTCACGGTAAAGAAGGGGCCGAGCCAGTCCGCCCGGGCATTTTCCTGGAATGCCCACCAGCCTCCGGTCGGGCCGTAGGCCTGGCCCGCATGGTGGGCAATGACCAGCATGACAAGCGCTATCCGCACAGTATCTATGAAAGCGAGACGGCTTTCTTTTTCTCTTATACCGGTCAAAGCTTCCGGCCTGTCTCCGATCCCTCCCATATCGCCTCCAGCACCTGCCGCGGCTCCCGGGCGTCGCCGATGACATGGACCTCTCCGACGCCGCTCACCGCGGCGGAGAGGCTGTCGACCGCCTCGGCTCCCGTGGCCAGGACGATATAATCCATGCCGGATATGGCCTCTTCGCCGTCCTTCCCTTCAACCAGCGCCCCGTCGGCGGTTATCTCCTTCACCGTCACGCCGGTGAGGACGCGGACCTCCTTGCGGCGGAGCTTCTCCATGAGGAGCTCCCGCCCCTCGCTGAACATGTCCGCGCCCACGGCGTCGGTCATTTCCGCGATGGTCACCTCGGTCCTGCCGATGGTGATATTGTCTCCGGTATTCGCCAGGAATGAGGCGGTTTCGCATCCCACCATGCCGCCGCCGATGACGAGGGCCTTCCCCGGGGCGCAATCAACGGTTCCGGCAAGGACCTCGTGGGCCGTGAACACGTTGCCGCCGTCAGCACCGGGGATGGAAGGCCTGCGGGGCCGGGCCCCCGTGGCCACCACGAGGACATCGGGCGCAGCCTCCGCCACCAGCCCGGGCGTCACCTCTGCGCCGAGGGAGACCGAGGCGCCGGCCTTCTGCGCCTGGCGGAACAGGTACTGGGTCACCTTGCACAGCTCCTGCTTGCCCGGGGGGACGGCGGCCAGGTTGAACTGCCCGCCCGGGGCTGCTTCCCTTTCATAGAGACGCACATCGTGGCCGGCAAGGGCCGCCACCCGGGCCGCCTCAAGGCCTGCGGGGCCGCCGCCGGCGATCATTACCTTTTTCTTCTTTTGAGCGCGGCCGATTTCCATTTCGGCTTCCCGGCCCACCGCCGGGTTCACAATGCAGGTCATGTCGCCGCCGCTCTCCCGGTTGCGGACGCACCCCAGGCCGCAGCCGATGCAGGGGGCGATGTCATCCCAGGACCCGGCCTCCGCCTTTGCCGGCCAATCAGGGTCGGCCAGGAGCGCCCTGCCCAGCACCACCATGTCCGCTTCGCCGCGGCGCACGATGTCCCCGGCCATGCCGGGATCGACGATCCTCCCGACAACCATGACCGGCACCGGCACGGCCTTCCTGATCTCGGCCGCGCTCTTCACGTTGAGGCCGAAGGGCGTGCCCGTCGGCGGGATGACGCGCCACGAGAGGTCGGGGTACACGCCGCTCGACACATGGAAGCCGGCCACGCCGGCTTCGGCGAACAGGGAGGCGATATATTCCGTTTCGCGGATCTCCCTGCCGCCGGTGACCTGTTCCTCGGCGGAGAGGCGCATGGTAATGGGAAAGTCCTTCCCCGCCCTGTCCCGCATGGCGCGGATAGCCTCCAGGGGGAACCGCATGCGGCCGTACAGGTCTCCGCCGTAGTCGTCGGTGCGGCGGTTCCGCAGCGCCGAGAGGAACGACCCGGCGAGCATGTAGCTGTGGGCCGCGTGAAATTCGAGGCCGTCGAAGCCGGCCTCCCGGGCGCGGCGCGCCGCCTCGCCGAATTGGGTTATGACGTCCCCGATCTCCGGCACCGAGATCTCGCGGCACTTCATGCGGGTCAGGTTGTTCATGATCCCCGCGGAAGGCCCCACCGCAACGGATCCGTTAAAGAGGGGAGCCAGCGACTCAGGCCCCGGGTGAGCGATCTGCGGTATGATGCGGGCGCCGTGGGCGTGGACCGCGTCGGCGAGGCTTTTAAGCCCCGGGATGAAGGAATCGTCCCAGATCCCCACGGTGCGGGGGATGTAGGGAGACATGCCGTCAATGGTGCACACCTCGAGGATGATGAGGCCCACCCCTCCCCGGGCCCGCGCCTCATAATAGTCAATGAGCCGCTGGGACACCGTGCCGTCGCCCTCGGCGAAATCCGTGGCCATAGGTGCCATGGCTATCCTGTTTTTTATCTTCATGGTCCCGATGGTGACGGGACTGAACAGCGTTGAGAGTTTCTTCATGCAATGACCTCCAGATAATTCCTATATCCCAAAGGAGCTGTTCCAATAGCCCCCTCAATCCCCCGGGGGAGGACTTTTTTTATTATAACTAATACCAGAAGCCCCTCTCTGGGGGGTTGGGGGGGTTACCCAAACAGCACCTTCACGCGAGCTTCGCCGCCCCGGTTTTCCCGTCCGCCCGGAGCGCCAGGGCTGTCCAGAGGGCCCCCAGGGCGTCTACAACGGTGAAACCGATAACAATCGGCTTGGCCATGCCCAGGAGCACAAAGATGGCCATGATCAGCAGCGCCGAGGAGCGGGTGAAGACCGTGGCGACATAGAGGGGCCGGAAGGCGGGACGCCGCCCCGCCACGAAATAATATATGGCCAGATAGATGAGGATCATGCCGAAGAGTCTCGCCAGGAGGTAGTCGTTGAGCCTTATGTCGGCTATACCCAGGCAGAACTGCGGGAAAAACATCAGCCCTATGCCGCAGGCCAGCACCCAGAACCCGAAATAAAAAATCGATTTCCCCGCGCGCGTCATACAACCTCCCCATCCGCAATTACGGAATAGATATCTTATGATTTCAGCAATTCAAATCATGGACCGGCGTTCCGGCCGAATCATTACTGCACGGTTCTGCCAAGCGTCAAAGGATCGACACGGGTAAGACCCTTCAGCCTGGCACCGGAAAGGAAGGTATCCTTCGTCCGGCTGTTATGGATCAGTATCGACTGGTTCTTTTTAACGCCGAACTGATACGTCGCCCGATGGTTCAGCACCAGCAGGTCGATCCGTTTTCCCCGGATCTTGCCGCCTATGTCAACGGCAAGATATTCCCTGCCGCCGTAGGCGAAGCGGGTCCCCATAGGGATCACTGCCGGGTCGACCGCGGCGATGTTAAGCTTTTTCCCGGTGTAGTAATCGATGCTTTTCCCCGTGGCGGTCCGGCCGGCCCAGATGCCGTTGCAGCAGCTCCCGGGGCAATAGGCGGTGACGGTGAAACCGCGCATCTCCATACCGGTCTCCATTGCCGCCGCCTTTCCGGCCGCTTGCGGGGCCCGGCAATGCCTGAAGGCGACCGCCTGGAGGAGCGACACGACGCCGAAATAGAACAGGATTATCGCCGTTACCAGCAGGGCGCCTTTGTTGTCATGAATAATGGTGCGCATGATCTATTGTTCAGGATGCTACTACCAGACCGTCAAAAACCGGTCATGTCGAATTTCCAGTAGGGCCCCTCCTTGACAAAGGGGAGCTCCATGCCGTTATCGACGCGGATGACCGCCCGGGGCCCCTTCCGGTCGATGCCGACAATGGCCCGCGTTGTCGCCGTGCCGACCGCGTTGGAGCCCTTGCCCAGGGCGAGCGTCAGGGCGCAGTAATCGCGCACCGAGAGTTTCTTCAGGCGTTCAGGGGGGACCTTGAATTTTTCAGACAGGGCGTCACGCTGGCGCCCGTCCATGAGGGAGAAGAGCTCGGTCATGCGCCGGATCTTGCGCACGCTGTCCCGCGAAAGCTGGCGCTCGAGCCCGGCGGCGTCGGACTTCCGGAAGGCCTCTTTCAGGTCATGGAAGGCCGCCTGGGGCGTGAGCGCCGCCTGGGGCGCGCACGACAGAAGGGCCAGCAGCGGGACGAGGAAAAACCGGACCGGTTTCAGTAGATGCATCGTACGGCTCCCCCGTCCAACTCGACGATCATATTGTCAATGAGCCTCGTTTCGCCGTAGAAGACCGCGGCGGCAATGATGGATTTTTCCGTGACGGCGTCCACCAGCTCGAGGTCGCGGTACCTCACGGCCGAGACGTAATCGATTTTTTTCGGGTTCGACTCGTTGATGATATTGATCATGGCGCTAGTTATCGCCCGCACCGAGCGTTCGCCTGACCGCACCAACTCCTCGGCGCGCTTCAGGGCCCGACTGACGGCCACGGACCTCTTCCGCTCGTCCGGGGAGAGGCGCTTGTTCCGCGAGCTCATGGCAAGGCCATCGTCCTCCCGCACCGTGGGGGCGATGATGATCCGGATCGGGAAGTTCAGGTCCGCCGTCATCTTCTCGATGCTCACCGCCTGCTGGATGTCCTTCTGTCCGAACACCGAAACATCGGGCTGGACGATATTGAAGAGCTTGCTCACCACGGTGCAGACGCCGCGGAAATGGCCCGGCCGGTGGGCCCCGCACAGGTTTTTCGTGAGGACCTCCACGTCGACGAAGGTCAGGTTGTCCCGGTACATCTCCCCCTCATCGGGAACGAAAATCAGGTCAACGCCGGCGCCGCGGGCGAGTTCGAAGTCCCGTTCAAGGTCTTTCGGATAATTGGCGAAATCCTTTGGATCGTTGAACTGGATCCGGTTCACGAAGATGCTCATCACCTGGTACCCGGTTTGCTTCCTGGATTCTTCAACCAGGGAGAGATGCCCCTCGTGGAGAAAACCCATGGTGGGCACGAAGCCGATCAGCTTCCCTTCCTTGCGGGCCCGCGCGACATGTTCACGGACTTCAGCTATGGTATGTACGACTTGCATGATAAAAGACCCCCCTGCCCCCGAGGGGGCATGGAAATAATTATTCATTTCACTATATATATCCCATCCCAGGACAACAACAATATTCAATCCATGGGAAATTTTTTATCATCGGTCAGTTTGAACAGCATGGTAGTGCGCCATACCATGATATACAGATACCGAAAATTCAGAAATGCCCCCTCGGGGGGGACAGCGGGGCTACACCTTTTCCGCGGCAATGAGCATCATGTCCCCCAGGCGGAGCCTCTTGGCCATGATATCGGCAATCTTCCGCGTAAAGGACCCCGCCTTGCCGAAGCCGCTGCCGTAGGTAGCGCACTGTACAATCCTGAAGCCTTTACCCTCAAGCAGTTTTTTAATCGCCGGGCGGGAAAAAAAGTAGAGGTGCTCGGGGAAGTTGTAGAACCGCCAGTCCTTTCCGTACAGGCGCATGAAATTAAGGCCCCCGGCGCGGCAGGTTGAAATGAAGAGACGCCCGCCCGGCTTCAGCTCGTCGCGGGCCTTTTCAATGAAACGGTCCGGATAGTGAAGGTGCTCGATGGAGGCCCAGAGGGTGATGAGGTCAAAGGGGCGGGCAAAGGCGATCTCCAGGTAATCGTCCTCGTACACCGCAAGCCCCGCACCGCGGGCAAATTCAACGCAGGACGGGGATATGTCCACCCCCGTGGTCTCCCATCCCCGGTCATTCACAAGGGACAGGAAATAGCCGGCGGCGCACCCTATGTCAAGGACCCGTTTCTCCGCACCGAGGCCCTTCTCGAACTCGAAAAATCCCAGGTCCCTGAGGTTCAGACGGATGACGCGCTCGATCTCGAGGCGCGTTTTTTCGGAAAAGTAATCGTTGTAACCGCGGTCGGTCCGTTCGGTAAAATACGACTCGCTGTAGAAGGCGCCGATCTCGTCCGGTCCCGGACGGGGCGAGACATACTGGAGGCCGCACACGGGGCACCTGACCAGGGTGAAGAGGATGCCGGTCCGGGACGCTTTTTCAAACAGCGGCCTCTGTTCCGGAGAGCCGCAGATGACGCAATTAACAGTTTCCATGGCCGGTGTGACCGTGACGGTCCATCCTGTCGAGATTATCGAATCATTCAAAACTTGTATTGCAACGGCAAGGACCGGGGGCGGCACTGCGTGAGGGTACGCCCCGGATGAGAAGATTATCAGACCACGCGGATTTTATTGCAAGTAGAATTTAGTATTGGCGACCGGATGCGGCGGTGCGCCCGGCGGACTTCCTGTAAAATTATTGTTGTAATAATCTTCAGATCATATAGTATATTCAAAAATATCAGGAGACGAAAATGAAAAAAATAATGCTTCAAGTGATTATTGTTGCCCTCCTATCCACATTCGTTATTGCGGCACCGAAGATCAAAGAAGGCGAAAGCATCATTCAAAAAAATGAATTAAAAGAAATGATCGGATTACTTGATATTGATTTCAAGATTTCCGACAGGAGCTATTTTAATTTTGTTATGGATAAAACACGGGAAGGCATCATTGAGGATCCCACCAAACCCCTTGCATTGAAGAACAAAGAGACGGCTTATCTTGAGACCTTCCGCAATGACAGGGAGAAATGTCTGATGTTCAGGATACGGCACACCAAACCGGTCCATCGCAAAAAGGGCGGAGTGACTGTCGTTTTCACAGACGCAAAAGGAAGGCCGGTAAAACATTCGCTTCTCGACACGACCATTAAATGGTCCGGGAACGGCACCATGTACGAGCAGGTTTTTCTTATTAAACCCGACAAGGAATTAATTAAAGAAAACTACCCGGACGACGTGATTCCCCTGCAAATTACCATAACTTTCATGGATAAAAACAGGAAAACTTATATCATCACACCAAGATAAGGGAGGGAAGAACATGGGTAAGGGATTCGGCGGCAACGCTTCCGGCGGCACCGTGTACTTTCTCGGCTTTATAGGCGCGGCAGTGTATTTCATATCAAACGCCACCGGCTTCTGGCTGGGCGTACTGGGCTTTCTCAAAGGCATCGTGTGGCCCGCCATTCTTGTCTACGAGGCATTCAAGCATTTCTACATGTAAGGGGCACGTGCGGACCGGCCGGCAGGGTCCGGGTCCTATGCTTATCAGGCCTGAGGCGGCCCCGGTATACGGCCGGTGATGAAACACCTATGCATGGACGGGCCCGCTTTCCCGGACGAACAAATCATCCCTCATCTCTTCATCGCAGGCCGCAAGACCGCCTTTAAGGGAATACTCCCTGCAGATGTAATTCCTGATGTTTGACATGTCCAGAAAGGTGGGGACATGCCGCCAGATCCGGAGCATGGACGGAAGGAACCTTCTGATCCCGCCGAACATTTTGACCGGGTTCAGCAGGTCCCGGTCGCACCCGAAATGCTCTTCCACAATGCCGTCAAATGCCGGGGCATTGTCCGTCAACACGCCGGTGACGACATTCCTGATGTAATTGATCAATGGATGGACCACGATTGACAGCGGCGAATGCTCCCCGAACCAGATGCGCATGAACTCATTTTCCGGCAGGCCCGGTTTTTTCCTGAACATGGTCAGCAGGACAAGACCCGGCGATTCCGTCCCGCACGGCCACGACTTTCCGGAAAGAAGGTAGGGCGATTCGTGCACGGCATATCCGTAGACTGCGCGGTCCGGGTTCCGGTGCCGCTCCAGTTCGCCGAGCACGGCTGCCCGGTCGATGCCGACCAGGGAGAACATGGCGAAGCCGTTCCGCTTCAAGGGCAGGATTGTTATGGACGGCTGCTCCGCCGCGGAGAGGGTCAATTTGCAGTTCACCGGGTCGTGCTTCATCACGGCCGGTGCAACCGTGTGGAGAATATAGTCCCTGAACTCCGCGAGGGAGGCATTCTTTAGATTATCTTCCATGCAGAAAATATATTTTTCCATAACTCACCGGGCCACGAAGTGATTTAGTATTGAAGCTGAGATACCCTGCACCATGGCGCAAATTTTTGAAAGAACATTTTCAATCATATCGTCTCCCGGAACTCCTGTGCAGGAAAAGGCCCCTATAAGGGGATGTAGCAGCTATCCCGCGCACCCCTTTCCCCCCAGGGAATGGCGTATTGATGAATCGATATATGTCCGCGGCCCTACCGGCCCGGATAGATGACCGCCATGATGACGGCCTTATCATGCCCTGAAAGGTTCACCACGTTATGGGGAATGTCCGCCCGGTAGTAAATGCTGTCCCCCTCCTCCAGGGTCTCCTTACGGTCGCCCAGGGTGACCCTGACCGCTCCCTCGGTGACCAGCAGGAATTCCTCGCCGTCATGGACCGACAGTCCGTCGCTCCCCGCGTCGGTGGTGAGGGTCAGGAGAAAAATCTCCATGTTCCTGCCGGCAACGCCGCTTGCCAGGGACTGGTAATGGTAGTTCGGCCGTTCCGCGGCACCGGCGGCGTGGCGCGCGATGTTCATGCGGTCCTTTCTGCGCACCACCGTGTAGCCCGATCCGGGCCGCTCGCCCAGCAGGCATCCCGTCTCGATCCGCAGGGCCCGTGAAAGTTTCACGATTGTGGCCACGTCGGGCAGGGTCCGATGCTCTTCAATGGCGGCGAGCCGGTCGACATCGATGTCGGAGATCCAGGAAAATTGTTCCAGGCTGAGGTCCTGTCTGGTGCGGAGGTCTTTGATGCGCTGCGCGACGGGGATGAATTCTTCCGGTTTCTCCTGCTCCCGGTAAAATCCCTGCACGTCTTCGAAGTAATCCCGGTATTCCTTGCTTTCGCTCATTACGTCCATAGGTATCCTCCCATGAGAAAGATTCATTCCCCTCATTACCGAGGACCGCATGGACGCCCTTCGCACGACCGGGAGATGCTGCCGGAAATATTCCCCAGACTGTTTGAACGCGCCCGCGGGCAGGACGCACCTGACCAATAATTCAGCCCCCGATTTTTGTCAAGGATTATGCGACGCTCACATGTCCAGTACCGGATATTTACATTGACACCGGCCATCCCCGGCTACAATCTGCATCAACGAATAACAAGGATCCCTCATATGCAACAAGAAAAACGTGATTTTGACCATGCCGCATCCACCTGGGACGAGAAGCCGCAGAGGGGCAAACTGGCGCAGGACATATTCAGGTCGATCGCCGCAGCGGTGGAAATTCGAAACGGCATGAAAGCCCTGGACTTCGGGTGCGGCACCGCGGGTTCGCGCCCCGGATGGAGAGGATTAATGGATGACGCGCCTAGTGTGGATGCCGGAGGCTGAAGGGGGCTGTCAGGGGTGCCGCCTATCAGGCGTGGCATAAAAAAGCCCCTATGATTCCATAAGGGCTTTTCCTGTTTTCAGATTGGTGAGTAATGCTATCGGAGATTCTTTCTCATGGCCAGATTATAAGCCTGCTCGATCTCATGCCTTCCCAGGGTAAAATCGAAATACTGGAAGTCATCGATGCCGCCGTTCCAGCGGTAACGTTCGTCAAACTGGCCGAGATATACATCGCCTTTTTTCAGGGTGATAGGGGCGGTTATCACGTACTCGGCTGTTCTGATGCCATCAACATAGAAGGTGATGGTTTTCTCTTTCTTTCTTTGTTCCTTGAGATTGACAACTATGATAAAGTTGTGCCACTGGTCTTCGGTAAAGGTGTATCCGGAATCAAAGAATTTCCAATCATATCCACAGGGGGCCTCGAAAACCATGTCCCATTTTCCGTCCCAGATCCTCATATGCCAGCTTTCGAAAACCCTGATGAAGGCGCAGTTATTGTTGCCGGGATTGCTTTTCAGCCATATTGACACGGAAAATTCGTTCGTACAGAACTCATCGGAAGCAGGGATGACAACATAGTCATCGATTCCGTCTAAACCAAGGCCGTTGGATCCCATGATACCGGTGATCCATTCCGGTTGGCCTTCACTCAAGGTTCCATCATGTCCATTGCCGGTAATGTCATGAGCCACGCTGCCGGAACCTTCGTCCAGGGGCAGGTGCGCTACAGGGGATAAATCACGGCACCCCAGTGATACCAGAAAAATAGATATAGCTATAGCACTGCAAAAAATTATATGCTTCATAGTCAAACCTCATGAATAATTAGAAATGGGATGATAACTTGATGACCACTAATATAAGTCTATCAGTTATGTCAATATTTATTAAACAAAATAATAAAAAAATCAATCCGGGTGGGCTTAAATATTTTTCATTATTCCGCAAAAATTTTTTAATTGATTCATAATATATAGTCACATTTAATATTTTGTGCATAATTTTTTATAAATAATGGCATTTTTGATCAATAATTGATTATTCTTTGGAATCTGCGCTTCATTAATATAAAATGCACTGTTAAAAACACCGCATTCCATAAAATCAGGGCATACCTCACCTGCTCATCAATCGTCACTATCATTGTATCGCATAAAAGACACAAAAGCATTTCGATATGAATCCTGACGGGGTAACCTTTCTATCCCGAATAAATGCCGGCAATGACGGAATTGATGTTCCGGGTGGTGTCTTCAGATCTTCAAGTATATTGCCGACGGTGGCTTTAAGGGAATGCCGGAATGGGGATACTGTCTTCCCCGGATATAAGCGTATTGCTCAATGGTGGCTGATGGAAAATCCGAGGGAGTCCTGACCGATGATCTGGGACAGGTCCCTGACCAGGCTGTCGGTGGGCTTGACGTTGAAGGTCGAGTGGGCCTTGATGACCTTCTCCCCTTCCCTGGCGCTGACATGGAAAAAAATGGGGCAGTCCCCCTTGTGGCGCGTGAATATCGCCTCCATTGACTTGAGTATGTCGTCGTCAATCCCGATGGCGTCAAGACGTATGTGCAGCGCCGAAATAGACTCCTGCCGAACCTCTTTCAAGGATTTCACCCCGGTCACGATAAGCTTCATCAGGGTGTCGCTTTCAGCCTCGATGGTGCCGGTGACCATGAGGGGCGTGCCGCTCATGACGAGCGATTCGTGCTTGGACAGCACCTTATCGAAGAAGATCACCTCCACGGAGCTGTCCATGTCCTCCAGCTCCGCCAGGGCGTAGCGTTTGCCCGTCTTCTGGGCCCGCTTCACCTGGAGGTTCGTCAGGATCCCCACGATGGACACCGTCTTGCCGTTGTGTTCCTCGCCGAGGTTCGACAGGGAGACGGAGGAAAACAGCCGTATTTCCTTTTCGTATTTCGCCAGGGGATGTCCGGAAATATAGAGGCCAAGAACCTCCTTCTCCCGGGCAAGCTTCTCGTTGTCGTGCCACTCCGGGATGGTGAGGAGGTCTACGTGGACGCCGGCCCCGGCCGCAGGTTCGGCGCCAAAGAGGTTCCCCTGGCCCGAAGCCCGGTCCTCCTGCAGGCGGCGTCCCGCCTCAAGTATGATGTCAATGGACGCGAAGAGCTGGGCGCGGTTCTCGTGGAGGCAGTCCATCGCCCCGGCCTTTATGAGGGACTCCAACACGCCCTTGTTCACCGTGAGGGAGTCGATGTTCTCGAGAAAATCCTTCAGGGTGCGGAACGTCCCCGTCTCTTTCCTCGCCGCGACGATCGACTCGATGGCTTTGGCCCCCACCCCCTTGATGGCGGAAAGGCCGAAGCGGATCGCTTTCCCCTCGATGGTGAAGTCGTAATCGCTCCGGTTCACCGACGGCGGCAGTACGTCGATACCGGCGGCCCGGCAGTCGTTGATGTACTGGATCACGTCGTCCTGCCGGTCAGGCTGGGCCGACAGGAGGGAGGTCATGTACTGGAGGGGATAGTGGGCCTTCAGATAAGCGGTCTGGTACGCGACCAGCGCGTACGCGGCCGAATGGGACTTGTTGAACCCGTACTCGCCGAACTTCTTGATCATGTCATAGAGGTTCTCCGCGAGGTTCTTGCTGATGCCGTTCTTCTGGGCACCCTTCAGGAACTTTTCCTCCAGGGCGTTGATGATGTCGATCTTCTTCTTGCCCATGGCCTTGCGGAGTTCGTCCGCCTGAGGCATGGTGAAGCCTGCGATGATCTGGGAGATCCGCATCACCTGTTCCTGGTAAACCACCACGCCCAGGGTGTCCTTGAGCACCGGCTCCAGCGATTGGTGGGGATACTGGACGAGCTTCGGGTTCCGCTTCCGCTTGATGAAATCGTCGGCCATGCCGGAGTTGAGGGGCCCGGGACGGAAGAGGGCCACGATGGCGATGATGTCTTCGAAGCAGGTGGGGCCCAGGCGCCGGAGCAGGGTCTGCATGCCGCCGCTCTCAAGCTGGAACACCCCCTTGGTGTCGGCGCTTTTAAGCAGTTCGTATGTTTTCGGGTCATCGAGGGGGATGGCGTCGATATCGACGGTCTCGCCCTTCGTTTCATGGATGAGCTTCAGGCATTTGTCTATGATGGTAAGGTTCTTCAGGCCCAGGAAATCCATCTTCACCAGGCCGGCCTTTTCCAAGGCGTTCTTCTCGAACTGGGACGATATGGCCCCGTCCTTGTCCATATAGAGGGGCACATAGTCGGTCAGGGGGCCCCGGGATATGACGATGCCGGCGGCATGGCGGCCGGCTGAACGTATCAGCCCCTCGAGCTTCAGCGACGTATCGATGAGCTCCTTCCCGAGTTCCCGGTCCTTGTACAGGGCCTGAAAGTCCTTCGACTTGGCCAGGGTCTCCTGGAGTTCCTTCTCTTCTATGAGCTTGCTGATTTCATTGGCCCGCTGAAACGGGACGTCCATGACGCGGGCAACGTCCTTGATCACGGCCTTCGCCTTCATCTTGTTGAAGGTTATGATCTGGCTGACATGGTCGTCGCCGTACTTTGCCCGGACGTAGTCAATGACCTCCTCGCGACGGTCGGCGCAGAAGTCGAGGTCCATGTCGGGCATCTCGTTCCGCTCAGGGTTCAGGAACCGCTCGAACAGCAGATCGTATCTGAGCGGGTCAAGGGCGGTGATCCCCAGGCAGTAGGAGACCATGGACCCCGCGGCGGAGCCACGGCCCGGCCCCACCGGTATCCCCTGCTGGCGCGCATAGTTGATGACGTCCCACACCACGAGGAAATACCCGGAGAATTTCATGCTCATGATGACGGACAACTCGTACTCGATCCGTTTTTTGACCTCTTCGGGAATGCTGCTGCCGTAGCGGATCGCCGCGCCTTTTTCCACCAGGTGCCGCAGGTAGCTGTCCAGGTTGAACCCCTCGGGGACCTCGAAGTGCGGCAGTATCGCCCTGCCTAGTTCCAGCTCTATCTCCACCATCTCGGCAATCTTCACGGTGTTGAGGAGCGCGTCGGGATAATCCTGAAACAGTTTCTGCATCTCTTCGGCCGATTTCAGGTAAAACTCGTCGGAAGGGAACTTCATGCGGTCCGTGTCCTTCATGAGCTTGCCGGTCTGGACGCAGAGGAGGACCTCGTGGGAGCGGGCGTCCTCCTTGTTGACGTAATGGGCGTCATTGGTGGCGATGAGGGGGATGTCCATTTCAACTCCCATCTTCACCAGTTCCCTGTTTACGGTTTCCTGCTCGGGGATACTATGGTATTGGAGTTCGAGGTAAAAGTTGTCCCTGCCGAAAATCTCCTGGAAGCGTCCTGCCAGCTCCCGGGCCTCGCGGTCCTTTCCCCTGAGTATCAGCGACGGGATCTGGCCCCCCAGGCAAGCGGACGAGCAGACCAGGCCCTCGTGGTGACGCTCGAGCACTTCGAAGTCGATGCGGGGCTTATAGTAGAAGCCCTCGACATAGCCGATGGAGGAAAGCTTCATCAGGTTACGGTACCCGGTGATGTTCTTTGCCAGGAGGATCAGGTGGTATGATTTCTCATCCCCGTTGCCGTTGCCGCGGCTCGACTCCTTCACATGACGGGAGCCGGGTGCCATGTAGAACTCCTCGCCAATGATGGGCCTGACGCCGGCCTTGCGCGCCGCCAGGTAAAAGTCAACGGCGCCGAACATATTGCCATGGTCGGTCAGCGCCACCGCCCTCATGCCTAGATCCGCCGCTTTTTTTACCAGCTTGTCTACTGTAATGGCGCCGTCCAGGATCGAATAGTCGGTATGATTGTGGAGATGCACAAAATCCATATCTCTATCATTTTCATCATGGGACATAATTTCAAGTAATTAATTGACAGATTACATTCAAAAAGCTAATTTTTCTGGAAGCGGGGACAGGTTGTATTGTTTCTTCTATATAATAATTTATACACATTTCAAGGAAAGTGCCGTGGTAAAATGTTTTGCTCTGACCCCGATAATATTCGCATTGAGTTTTTACTCTGACACCGCCTATGTATTAAAATAATTCATATGTTAAGTAGCAAACGGTTATTAATAATAAAAAGTCATTAGTAAAATGATAGAATGCACTAATTTGTTCATTTTAGTATATGTTTAATCGTTGAATACATCATTATAGACCTAAACATTCAACGTCTGTATAAATTCTATAGTATTATCTATTGACAGATAAATAATTTAGGTATTATTAATATATAAATTATTATAAAAGGAGCGCTATCATGAAAAAAGATATTTTATTCATTCCGATTATTATATTTGCCTGTGCATTTATCGCTAACGGCTGCAAAACAACCATTGATTACCCATCGGGCGACAAGTATGTTGGAGCTGCGAAAGACAAGGTGAGAAACGGTGAAGGTGAATACCTGTGGAAATCCGGCGACAAGTATGTCGGCCCCTACAAGACTGGCAAGCGCCATGGCGAAGGCACCTATTACTGGGCCGCGGGCGATACTTACAAAGGCGTCTATAATGAAAACATAAAGGATGGCAAAGGAACCTATACCTGGCTCTCCGGAGACAAATATGAGGGTGAATTCAAGAACGGCAAGCTGAACGGCCAGGGAGTCTACACATGGAAAAATGGCGATAAGTATGTTGGCGAATTCAAGGATGACAAGCGCGATGGCCAGGGAACGATGTTCTATGTGGATGGAAGAACCCAGAAAGGCCTCTGGAAGAACAATATCTTTCAGGGAGAAAAATAATAAGTATTGTTAGTCTCTAACATTTAACAAAACGAACGTATTATCGAATACCGAAACTCCGAATAAATACTATTACAATAAGAGAGCAATAAAGGCAGGAAAATTCCTGCCTTTATTGTTATGTTGATCCGTGATCATATCTTAATCTAATTTAATCTCTAATTTACTCTGACCCCCTATTTTTCATGCTAAACAATAAATTTACTAAAACATGACATTTTAAAAAAATATACACTTTTTTACCTGACATAATTGACGATATGTAAAATAAGCATTATCTTCTTTATTTACTGCACGGAAAAAGTGCGTTTACATAGGGGAATAGGATGAAAAAAGAAATTCGCGATGATTATGAACTGATTGCTAAACATTGTCCGGAGTGTCAGTCATTGGTGATGGCCAAGCTTGAAAAAAAGAAAACTGGCGCGTTGATGTATAATGGTTATAAATGCTCCCGGTGTGACTGGTCAAGCCCGGTCAATATGAATGGCATGAAGTAAAAATCAATGATTAGAGTACAGCCGAATCTTAATTTCGGATACTATGAACTGTGTCTTTCATGATTATACTTTGACTTAAGACACTTGAAATATATTCTGCCTACTTGCATAACATTAACCTGCAGAATTTTCTATTCAAATATCTCCTTGGGAAATATTCTCTTCCGATACAATTCTTCATATTCAAGCAACTTGGCGACCCGCTCTTCATAGGTATTTCCCAGTTTCAGGAAATACTCGGACAGGGTGACCGGCACTGGCGGGACATAGTCCCTGTCGACATAGGCCCTGAATCCGCCGTAGGGATACCGGCGGGGATCAGTCACATACTTGCTTTTCACGGGATTATACTCAACATACAGAAACACATTCCAGAAGGTCCGGACCGGATCAGCGGTCAGTTCTACAACAAGACTGGTGAACCGTTCATTCCAGAAAGGACCGGTCCGGTCCATCATACGGTTATACCGCCGGGCAAATTGGGACTTGATGAACTGCATGATGCGGGATATGGTTTCGCCGTTTTTCGTGGTTTTTATGCAGAAATGGAAGTGGTTATCCATGATGGAATAGGAGACCAGGTCGAATTCGTATCTTTCCAGGGCCTGGTTGAGCACGTCGTGCATCAGGTCCTTGATTTGTTTTGAGTGCATGAGGGGTTTTTTCTCAATGCACCGGGATACGACATGGTTGGTTGTATCCGGCAGACAGATTCGTAACGGTCGCGGCATGGCTTCCCCCCTTTTCTGACGTGGTTTATGGGTATACGAACAAGGTGGAAAAAATTGAAAAAAATAGAGGTGCCAGAGTAAAATAAATTGCTGGATATAAAACACGGGGGGTCAGAGTAAACCCTAGAGTAAAACCAAATAAAAAAGAACACCCGCCATCAGGCGGGTGTTCCACAATTACCAAATACTTCCCTCTGCCTAGTTCGCCTGAAACCCGAGGTTCTTGATGATCGCATTGATGTCAACCCTCGGATCATTCATGTCCGCCATGGCGTCAAGCATCAGCGACAGGTCATCCCAGAGGGGTGAATTGGGATCGCTGATGATGCTCCATCCCAGGAACCGGTCCAGGTCTTCAATTACATCGCCGGCTGTATACGGCGTGGACATACCCTCCAGCAGGGTATGCACAAGGCTGGTCTGGTCTTTCATCAGGATGTCGACATTCTTCAGTAGCCGATTGTATTTAACGCCCGAGCCGTCACTGGACTTCATGACATCGTGCACCTGGGGCAGGTATGTCAACATATCGACCAGCTGGTCGTAATTATCAGGCTGACCCGCGCCATGGTCATAGCCGTGGTACAGCCATGCGCCACCCGGATATGTCTGGTTGTATTTTGCAAACAGCTTACCTACAGTATACAGGAGGCCATGGACCTCGTCTTCGGTAAGCTGCTGGGCAAGGACTGCGTTCACAATATTGACAAGGTTTTGTCTGATATCCCTGGAACCACCCATAAAGCTCTTCATCATGTCGACCATGTCTTCAAAAGTCTCCCAGTCACCGCCGTCCGCGGTTGTACGGTATTCACCTTCGTAGCCGAGGAAATCCTCGAGATCCAGGTCTTCCGCCCTCTTATTGAACATCCACTCGTATTTCGAGAAATCAAGGGTGGTGAAATAATTGTTCGTGATGGCCTCGCTCTTGTTGAACTTGGCCGCGGTCATAACCTGCTCAAGGCCCAGGGCAATGTTTGCCCGCGGTTCGGCGAATTCTTCGCCGCCCAGGAGCTGCAGAAGCCCCAGGAGCCTGGTCACCATGCCGCCGCCGTCCGCCATCATGGGCATCACGCCGTCATAGCTGTCGATGCTGTTGCCGACGAGGACGCTCAACGGTGTGCGCAGGGTATCGCGAGGAATATAATTTTTGACAGTAGGCGTATACCCATAACCCGTCACATTGGGTCGCAAATATGCGAAGGTGGCGCCGCTTTCATCCTTTACCCGCGGGACCCAGCGAGGAGACGATCCAGTGTCCGCCGTATTGAAACGCCGGAACATCGGCTTGCCCAGGGGCATGAGTACGCCTTCCAGAAGGTCCGCCAGGGGATACTTGTGCGGCGACGGCGACGCGTAATTGTAGTTATACCCCGTGCCTGATGTTGAGGGCACATATTTGGTCCCGTCATGGAGTGTTCCCGCCAGGGCTACCAAGACCGGGGCAAGTTTATTTCTATTTGCCCATGCAGTGTCCCAGGTGGCTGTTCTGTCATCAGAGAGTATGTCGACAGCATCTTCGGTCAGGAAAGCCATCCGCGCCACCGGCTCAATGTTTCTTCCGACAGCGTCCGGGAGAACATAGCCGCTACCGAGAACATTGTCAAACAGGAATGTTGCATTGATTGTTGCAATTGCTAAAGTCACGGACCTACATAAAACAATAATTCGTCCATCACCAGGTATATTTGAATCACCATAATCAGGGTTATTGCCATAATTGGGATTATATGTCGTGCCAGGAATACCTTCACTTCCTAGTTTAATCCAACGGCCATTTGCAGATCCTTTCTTGGCATTGGCCAAACCTACGGCGCCGTTTGCCTCAATGATTATGAAAGCACCGCCGGCATTCAAGCTAAGAGCATCAACCCACATGGGAATAATAAAGGCAAATTTCTTTTCAAAAAGGAACCACTGTATATTCCTGTATATAGCCTCTTCCTGGGTGGCGCATTCCCGTACCGAGATGCCCGAACCGGTTGAGGTTTCCTGTTTTTCGCCGATCCTTTCCCATAATTTGAAGGGTTTTGCCGAAGGGGCGCCTGCATCATCCGGATCAATGGGTTTTAATCTGAACTTGTCACCGCTTTGAATATAATCAGAGCCATTATCATTCATGGGAGGAACATTATAACGGCTGTCCCATATGCCATCGAGAAGTCCTCCGCCGTTATGCTGGATAAGATAGTTGTCTGAGACCACTACATCTTTATAGCGGTTCGCCCTCTGTCCATTGGCATCATCCGGATCGGCTATATCGTTGCCGATGCCGGTCTGTAGGGAGTTGGGATAAAAATATTCCCACGTGCTTGGACTCGATGATTGTTTATACACATAGGCATAAACCTCTCCGTTGGGCTTGTAATACACATTGACTGTCTGCGAACCGTTTACGGGCATGTTATAAGTCGTTGTTGCCGGATGTGTTGCGTCATTGGTGTAGGTCGTTGAATAATAGGGCCCCTGGCCGTCCCAGGCGACCCGGGCGACCCACCCCATGAGGAACTGCGAGGTATTTAGCACACCCTTGCCGTCAGCAACTTTCGGCCAGTAAGTCCGGTAATCATTGGTGCCACCCGTTGTGGATTCAGTTGTAGGCTGATTAACAGTTATTGCTGTTTCTCCACCATTAGGAATACCGGCATCACCGGCACAGTTGGAGGGCAGAAGCAGCATGGTCGGGTAATCATAACCCAAATAAAACTTATGTGATCCTCTATTAGAATACCCGAATGACGATGAACTGCGGGAGATATGGTCTGCCTGACCTGTCCTATCGGCAAGGGCAAGGGCATAGGAATCCATACCTATGCTGCATCCCATAATTGCTGCGGAAGCGTCTTTTGATGTCAGGGCAAACATAGAGTCATTTACAGTAATTATGCCATTTGTTGGGATACCATGGCCATAGTTAAAATTAGTATAACCTCCTTCACCGGAGGCAGAACCGACACGGGCAAGGTACCCGAAATAATAGGCGGATCCAATGGTATAGACCAGGTGATCCAAGTAGGACATCTGCGACCATGAGGAGTCGCTCGACAAGGAGTGGCTCGACCGGTCCTTCATCCTGCCGTTGTACTGCATGGTCCTCTTGAGGGTCGGCTCCAGGGCATTGGCCGTATCTGAATAATCGATGCCCGCCGCTTTTAATTTATTGAGACTGACCATCAGGGCTTCGATGGGAGACTGGTTATCGGAGTTGATTATCGAATAATCCTGAGCACTTGACCCGTCGTTGCGGATAAAGAGCTTAACCAGGGTGGGGAGCATGTCCCTCAGGGTTTCCTTGAATGACGCGTTGACATATCCTGTGGAAAGGCTCGTATTGTAATAATCGCTGCTGCTTTCATAGAAGGTTGTGACCATTTCATTCGGAGCGAAATAATTCGACATGTTCACAATAAGGTTCTCGATCTTGGTCGTGGCGTCCGGATCTGAGTTAAGCAGGCCCGGAAGGTCCGTCAGGATCATGGCGTCAATGGTATTACGCACCGTTTCATCGCTCGCCGCTATGGTGTTGAGGCCGTAGAGGAGCTTGATGACCCCCTTGACCGCGTTGCCCAGGTCCGTGTTGGTGGTATAGGCGCCGCTGTTGGCGTTGTCCCTGTTGGCCGCCGGCACGCCGCTGCCGTTGACCCACATCGGGTAGTCGCAACTCATGGTCACTTTGCCGGCAAGCTTTGCCAGCTTGGTTAAATCATATTCGATTTTAATGGACCGGGCGCGGTCATTCCAGTTAGCCGGGCCCGCCCCCACCAGATTGTCCGTCAGGCAGCGATCGCCCGATGTCAGTTCGAGGGAATTACCGGTAAAATCGGTCCCGTCATAAAGAGTCACCTTGACACCTATGGGGATGGATATCGAGGATGCCACAGCGCTATGGGCTCCCAGTGCTGTCGAATCGTATGAACCGACCGAAAGGTCTATATATAATGACGTACTCGTTTCATCATACATGCAGTTGTCATAGAGACGCACCTTCATCATGTTCCCCATGTCCTCTTCGATCTCGGCCGGGGTCTTGGTGTCGACAAGGTAATCCACAACCTGCGTCGCGATGTCAAGGATGTCGGCGCTCAGGTCCGTATTGTCCACCACCGTTTCAAGTGCAGCGTAGAACTGGGCCAAGCGGTCGATGGAGCCATTGGTGGCATCATAATATCCGCCGTCATCGTTGGTAGGGTCATCGTAGTGAACCGGGGTCCTGTCCATCATGACCTTGAGCACGCCATGGAGCTCGTTGATCATGGGCACCAGGAAAGGCGCCTGGACAAGCTGCACCGCGTCCCGGAGAAACTCCGGCGTCTCATACCCGTTGATCATCATGTCTCCCAGGCCGTCGTTCAGCTTCTGGGAATCGATGCTTTCAACGGCGCTGTGAAGCGCGGGAAAGCTGTCGAATAGATTCAGCAGGCTGTACTGCGGCTCCTGGTCGTTCTTCTGGAAGGCGGCCATTTGCTCCTGTGAACAGCCGGTATATGTCAGCGCCAGAAATAATGTGCTGACCGCTATGGATAGAATCTTCTTCATTATGTAATCCTCCCCAACTCTTTAATTCTTTCTATGCATCTTACTTTTTTATACTTTTTATACTTCCGGCAAAAAAATAAAAAACCGTCCAGCCGGTATTTACATATTCATTTCTATTATTCTTTTTTGGTTCTTTTTTTAAAAATAAATCTTTGTATTTTAGGTTATTTTACAGACAATGTGATTTTTTTGAATATGCACCCGCGAAATATACGCCCTTATTAATTTACTATACCCGGATACCCCTCAATTAGTGAAATATTAATAACAGGGTTTCACTAACTGTATTTAAATAATCACGATATATATGTATAAAGAAAGTTAATGCACAACCAAGAATATGTCAATAGAAAAAACTGATGATTCAGTTTTTAACTTCTGCGTAATTAATTCAAGAAAAAAATTTGATTGTCCCTGTTATAGAATATTAATTTTTTAAAAATAAAAAACAAAATGATTGTATACAAATTACAGGTGATTGACAAATTCATTATTCCAGGCTGATATTTTTTTTATAAATTATAAAAGGATAATAACTTTTATAAATTGATTCTTGACCAAAATTCAGACCTGCTGCATAACTTAATAATTGTTAAGCAGGAACAATGAATCTATCAGGCAATACATTTCTCCCGGCAGTGCGTTCCTTGTCTATCACCTTTGCGGCCACCCTTATATTCGGGATTCCAGCCGTTCTCTCCGCCATGGTTGACAGGACCGGCAGGATACCCTACCGCATCGGTCAGGTCTGGGCCAGGATAATCCTCAGGCTCAACGGTGTCAGAGTACGCGTGGAGGGACTGCCGAACATCGACACAAAGACCTCCTATGTATTCATTTCCAATCACCAGAGCAATCTCGACGGTCTTGCCATTGGTACGTCCCTGCCCTCGCCCCTCCGCTTCGTCATCAAGAAGTCGCTGTTGAAAATACCCATCATGGGACAGGCCTTCAAGCTGGGGCGGATGATCCCCATAGACCGCAGTGAAGGCCAGAAGGCGATCGAAACAATAAACCGCTGCGGCAGGGAGCTTACAGACGGCATCAGCGCCCTCTTCTTCGGCGAGGGACGCCGGAGCAGGGACGGAAAACTCCAGCCCTTCAAAAAGGGGGGCATCATCTTCTCGATTACATCCAGGCTCCCCCTGGTGCCGGTCACCGTGGTCAACAGTTTCAATCTCATGCCCGCCGGGGCGCTCCATATCAGGAAAGGCACCATCACCATCATCATCGGCACCGCCATTCCGACTTCCGGCTTCGGTCCCGAGCATGCAGACCAGCTCCGGGAGCGGGTTTGGTCCGTGATATCGGAAAATCTGAAAAAATACGCCCCTCAAACCGTATGACCCTGCCGTGCCGGTAAAAAACCTTGACAATGGCGACGTTTGAAACAAGTATACGTGTTCATCTGTCATAGTGGCATGCTGGAAGAATCATTCAACAGAGGGATATACGCATGAAGATCAAAAAGACCCTGGCTATAGCGGCAATAGTGCTGGCATCGATCCTCGTCCTGCTCGCGGCATCCGCAGGCACCGCCTATTACATCCTCATCCAGAAGCCGAGCGTAAAATTCCTTCTTGCCAATTCAGGTTTCAGGGAGCCGGCCCATTATACAAAAAAAGAAATCATCATGGATGTGAAGGGCGAAAAAGTGCCGGTCATGGTCTACCGCCACGAATCGGCCAGGTCCGACAGATACTTCATGCTCCAGCACGGCCTCACGCCCCAGGCCCACAGGCACCCGAAGATCGACCGCTTCGCCTCAAGCCTCTGCGACGCCACGGGCATGAACGTGGTGATCCCCTATGTCAAGGGAAGCATCCAGGGCGGGTCCCTGACAAAAACATACCAGGATATGGCCGATATCTACACGGTCCTGGTTAAGCAGTTCCCCGGGAGATACCGCGCCTTCGGCGCCTGCATCGGCGCCAACATACTCCTGGTGGCCCTGAACCGGGTGCCGGACGAGATATACCCGGAAAAGATATTCATGCTGGGGCCCTTTTTCAACGGCAGGACCCTTTTCGATTTCTACAACAAGATATCGAAGCCGGAAGACATCGACATCATGGTCAAGATGGCCATTACGCTGAACATGGACGTTTTTTCGGAAAAGGAAAAGGACCTGATCCGCAAGGCCATTGCCGCGTCAAAACCGGGCACCACCGACCGGAGCGAGATGAAAAAAATACTCGGCGATAAGCTCTTCAGCGACATTGCCGTAGTACAGCTCCATCACAGGGACTTTGAAAACATCAACCCCGGCACCATGTTCGGAAAAAACAGGGCGAAGTGCAAGTTCTTCATCCTTCATTCAAAGAATGACAATATCATTCCTTACTTCGAAGGAAAAAGCCTGGCGGAATTCATGAAGAAAAGCGGCATCAGCACCCGGTTCCTCGGCACCGAGTATGTGGAGCACGCCCAGAACCAGGCATCGGTGACGGGATTCCTCAAGGAGATGAAGTACCTCATCAAATTCTTTGATGAACTCTTCGAAGGGGACGTGGCGATTTAAACCCTGCCGCCCCCCAGCCCCCCGAAGGGGGGCTTATCTTGCCTATTTTTTGTAAGTCCCCCTCCGGGGGATTTAGGGGGCTACATTAATATTCAAATTTATGATGAATTCAATGCAAACAAAAATCAGATCACCAAGATACGTTATAGATCTTGCAAGAAAAATGAGAGTTAATCCAACTCCAGCTGAAAAATATTACGGAGCGAATTAAAAGAAAAGAAATTGGATGGATATAAATTCAGGAATCAGCACCCGATTCATAGATATATTTTAGATTTTTATTGTGTCAAAAAGCTTCTTGCAATAGAAATAGATGGAGATATACATAAACAAAGGCTTGACTATGATGAATATAGAGACGCCTTTTTAAAAAGTATTGGCATAGAACATTGCGGTTTAAGAATGAGGATGTTATTGAAAATATAGGCGATGTACTGGATACTATTCGTATTAAATTACACTCTTAGAATAATAATTATTTAAGCCCCCTCCGGGGGATTGGTGGGCTCAAAACATTGCATAATGAAAAACACCTTTAGCGAAAAATTCAACAGGCTCCAGGACATTCTCGCTTCCTATAAAACCGTGGCCGTCGCCTTTTCCGGGGGCGTGGACAGCACCTTTCTCCTGAAAACCGCCCATGGCCGCCTGGGTCAGGGGGCCGTGGCAGTGACCGTGGACTCCCCCCTCATAGCTCCGGACGAGATCCAAACAGCCAGGTCCTTCACCGCAACGGAAGGAATTCCCCACGAGATCATCTACGTGGACATATTCAAAAACGAGGCGGTCATCGCCAATCCGCCGGACCGCTGCTATCACTGCAAGCTCGACGTGTTCCGCGCCATCGCCGCCTTTGCCTCATCGAGGGGGATAGCCCGGATCGCCGAAGGGTCCAATGCAGACGACCGGGACGATTACCGTCCGGGGTTCCGGGCCATTACGGAGCTCTCGGTCCGGAGCCCGCTGATGGAAGCGGGCTTTACCAAGAAGGATATCAGGGAAGCCTCCCGCGCAATGGGCCTGACAGCATGGGACAAGCCTGCCAATCCCTGCCTGGCCACGAGGATACCCTGCGGCACCGCCATCACGAAGGAAATGCTTGACGCCGTGTACCGGGCAGAGGAATACCTTCACGGCCTCGGCATACGCGACGTGCGTGTGCGCCACCATGGCTCTGTTGCGAGGATCGAGGTCCCCCGGGACCAGCAGGACATAATTCTCCGCGAGCCGGCGGCATCCGCAATAGCGAATGTTTTCAAAAGACTCGGCTTCGCCCATATAGCGCTTGACATCGAGGGGTATCGCAGGGGCAGCATGAATAAACCGGCATCCGGGGGGAGGGACGATGGACAGGGATAAAATCCGCGATCTGCTGGAAAAGGTCAGGAACGGCGAGACCGCCGTGCCGGAGGCGATGGACGCCCTGCGGATGCTCCCCTTCGAGGACCTGGGCTTTGCCAGGACCGACAGCCACCGGGCCCTCCGCACCGGGTACCCTGAGGTGATCTACTGCATGGGTAAGACCGTCGGCCAGATCTGCTCCATCGTCGAGCGCTTGTCCGCCTCCCACAAGACGATCATCGCCAGCCGCGCCACGGATGAGGTTTTCGAGGCGGTGAAAAAAGTGAGCCCCGGCGCGGTGTATAAGAAAGACGCGCGCCTTATCATCATCGGCGAGGCAGTCAAACCCACGACCGACAAGAAGATCCTGGTCATCACCGCCGGCACGTCGGACATACCCGTTGCCGAGGAGGCGGCGGTCACGGCAGAGGCCATGGCGAACCCGGTGGAGCGCCTCTTCGACGTGGGCGTTGCCGGCATCCACCGCCTCTTCGAGAACGCATCGAGCCTCTTTGCCGCCAACGTCATCGTGGCCGTTGCCGGCATGGACGGCGCCCTCCCCAGCGTCATCGGCGGCCTCGTCGACCGGCCGGTCATCGCCGTGCCCACCAGCGTCGGCTACGGCGCCAGCTTCGGCGGCATCGGCGCGCTCCTCACCATGCTCAACTCCTGCGCCCCCGGCGTTGCGGTGGTGAACATCGACAACGGCTTCGGCGCCGGGTTCCTCGCGGCCATGATCAACCGGATCGGTGAATAGCATGAGGATCGCCTACTTCGACTGCTTTTCCGGCGTGAGCGGCGACATGGTCCTCGGGGCACTCATCGACGCAGGCGCCGATTTTGATGCCTTGAAAAAAATCCTCTCCACCGTACCCCTTTCAGGCTATGAGCTGTCAGCTGAAAAGGTGCTGAAAAACGGGATAGGCGGCACCCGCTTGAAGGTGAAAACTTCCGGGAACCAAAATGAAAGGCATCTGTCCGATATCATCTCTCTTATAAGCACAAGCTCGATTTCGGAAAAAGCGAAACAATGGGCGGGGGATATCTTCCGTCTGATAGCCGGCGTTGAGGCCGGGATCCACGGAAAAAAAACAGAGGAGATTCACTTCCACGAAATAGGGGCCGTTGACTCCATCATTGACATAGCCGGCGCCTGCGCCGCCCTGGACATGATGGGCATCGGCGCCGTCCACTGCTCCCGGATCAATGTCGGCGGCGGCTTCGTGAAGACCGGCCACGGCACGCTCCCGGTGCCGGCGCCGGCCACGGCGAAGCTCCTCGCCGGCGTCCCGGTATATTCCAGCGGCATCGAGGCCGAGCTCGCCACGCCCACGGGCGCGGCCATCATGAAATACTTTGCAAAGAGCTTCGGCCCCCTGCCGGACATGACCGTGCGTAGCGTGGGCTACGGGGCGGGCATGAAGGACCTTCCGGTCGCCAATCTGCTGAGGGTCTACATCGGCGAGGACGAAATGCGGGAAGGATACGACCGGATCCTCTCCCTGGAGACCAACATCGACGACATGAACCCTGAATTCTACCAGCACGTGTGCGAGCGCCTCTTTGAAGCCGGGGCCCTTGACGTGTTCACCACGGCGATCATCATGAAAAAGGGACGCCCGGGGACCCAGCTCACGGTGCTGGCCCGGGAGGAGCGCCGCGAGGCCCTCACGGAAATCATCTTTGCCGAGACCACCACCGCCGGCATACGCGCGGGCAGGCTTGAGCGTACGGTCCTGGACCGTGAGATGAGACGGGTTGCGACGCGCTTCGGCGAGATACCGGTGAAGGTCCTTTCCCGGGGCGGCAGGGTCGTCAGCGTCTCACCGGAATACGAGGAGTGCAGAAAGATAGCGAAGGAGCGGCAGGTCCCCCTGAAAGAGGTGTACGACGAGGCGAAAAAAACAGCCGCCGCCCTGTCCGCGGAGTGAAACATATGCTCTCAAAGGGATACATACATATTTATACCGGCAACGGCAAGGGAAAGACCAGCGCCGCCCTGGGGCTGGCCTTCCGCGCCTCGGGATCCGGACTTCGGAGCATCATCATACAGTTCATGAAGGGTCTCCCCACGGGGGAGCTTGAGGCGGCGGCGAAGACCGGCGGGCTCATCACCATCGAGCGCTACGGCAGCACGCGCTTCTGCAGGCCCGATGACGGATCCTTCGACGAGCACCGGCAATTCGCCCTGCAGGGATACGGCCGCGCCAGGGAGGTCCTTGCCGGGGCCCTCTTCGACATCGTCATCCTTGACGAGATCATTACCGCCGCAAAGTTCGGACTGCTGTCCGATGACGATATCCTGGCGCTCTGCGGCGCCAGGCCTAACGCCACGGAGCTGGTCCTGACCGGCCGGGGCGCCTCGGACGCCCTCATCGCCCGGGCCGACCTGGCCACCGAGATGAGGGAGATAAAGCACTATTACCGGGCCGGCGTGGCGCCGCGCAGGGGGATTGAAGACTGATGAAGGCCGCACGGTACGCCGCATATTCACTGCTCCCGCTCCTGATCGCCGTCATGGCGCTGGGCGCCCCCGCTGCGGAAAAACCCCTCATCGGCATCGCCACGGTGCGGAACAACAGCCCCCGCGCCCTGGCCCTCGCCGCGCTCCTTGACGAGAACCTCTCCCGCCTGGTGGAGCGGACCGGCATATTCCAGGCGGTAAACCCAGCCCTGCTGCGTGAGGAACTACAAAAATTCGGATGCACCGACGAGCAGTGCCTCCTCGGTTTCGCCCGCGACGCCGGTCTCTCCCTGGTCATTCGCGGGGACCTGGACGACGCCGGCGACTTCATCAGTCTCACCCTCCGGGCCTACGGTACCGGTTTCCCGTACCAGCGGCAGGTGGTGTACCGCTACTCGGTGCGCATCCCCATGACCGGGCAGTTCGGCCAGGTCGAATACAGCAATATCACCGGAGAGCATACGGGGATTTTCTTCTCGCGGCTCCTGGCGCGGTATCAGTCGGCCCACACGGTCACGGCCGTCCCCGACGGTGCCATGAAGGTGGCCCGGAGCCTTACCGGCTCCTTCACCCTGTACCGCCCCGACCCCGCCGGCGATACAAACGCCCTCCGCGGCTACCGTCCCGTGGGCGCGGCGCGCCTTTCCGCCGGGACCATAGTGAAATCGGACACGCCGGCGCGGCCGGGAGACTTCATCCTGACCGGGCATGAAGAAACGGCCCGGTTCGTCGACAAGCTGACCTATGAGGGCAAGCGCGAGGTCGTGTTCCGCGCGCCGTCGCCCCTTGACACCTTCTACGCCCTGCTCCTCACCGGTCCGGCCAGCGCGGTCATGCCCATTCTCGCGCCGACCCTGGGATACTACCGGTCAAACGACTGGACCGGCCTGACCCTCTGGACCTTAAGCGTCACGCCTTACCTGTACCTGGAGCTGAACGGTTTTTCGAACTACTACGAGAACTATCACAAAAAGAAAAAAACAGTGCCCCGGGACGTGCAGGCGCAGCATTATTTCGGCTGGTACATGCTTTTCGCCGGCGGCTCGTCGCTCTTCGTGGACTCCATGGCCCATGGCATGCTCGACAAGGCGGCCAACTACCAGGGGATACAGCCCTACCTGGGCAACGCCCTTACCGCCGCGTACCTGTCCCTGATTTCCGGAGGGGGAGGACTTTTTTACCGGGGGGACCGCCTCTTCGGCTACCTTTATTATCACGCGGACAATCTGCTCATGTATTTCATGATCCGCGAGTTCTGCCCTGAAAAAAAATTCGACCCCCTGACGCGGACCTTTTCAACGGGAAAAATAAACAAGACCCGGGCCTTTTCCCTCATGTCGGTCTTCTGTGCCGTCAAGATAGCGGAGATCATCCACGCCGTGCTTATCCGTGACGCCATAGGAAACGGCGAGGTGTTCGATGAAGGCTATTCGATAGAGCCGGTCATATACGCCGGCGAACAAAACGATACCGGTCTCGGACTGCAGTATTCGTATAGGTGGTGAAGACCCCCCTGTCCCCCTGAGGGGGCACATGGGAAGATATAGATGGGTTTTCAGTAATTTTATACATTTGTCATCGCGAGCGCAGCGAAGCGATCTTGAAATTGTTAAAGATAAGGTATAGTATAATACCTATATTTCGATTTCATTGAATCTGGCATTAGCGTGATTGCTTCGTCGTTGCACTCCTCACAATGACAAATTATTATAAATGGTAAATCATTGTTTATGAAAAACATTAAGCACATTATATCATGCCCCCTCGGGGGGACAGGGGTGTCATTACTGATTTTCTTTTTGATGATCTTCTTTCTCTTCGTCCCCGGAGGACGCCTTGCGGCGGAAAGGGCCCCCGTGGCCGGGACTATTGCCATATTCCCGATCCAGGATTCCGGCATACAGCTCAATGCCCTTTCCGAGAAATCCGCCCGGGCCGTCATGGACGCCTGCGACCGGCTGGGGAGGTTTCTCCCCGTGGAAAGCGACCGGATAGAAAAAGCGATGGACGCCATTCCCGAAGGCTCCGGCGAGGAGGAACTGCTCAGGGCGGCGCAGCAGCTCAAGGCCGATCTTGTTGCCGTGGTAACCGTTGCAACGGACGGCTCCGCCTTCACCGGCACCCTCGCCATCCGTTCCGTTTCAGGGCAGTACAAACAGATGGAGCAGAACATCATCGTCAGAAGCAGGGTCATGATGAACATCCCCCTCAAGCTCGCCCGGGAGATGGCCCTGCTTCACCGGGGCAGGCCGCTGGAGGCGCGTATCCTGGAAAAGAGGAACGGTCTGCATCTCTTAGACGCCGGCCAGTGGCAGGGCCTTGATCCGGGACGGTACCGCACCGCGGAGGGCGGGACCATAACCGTCCTGAACAGCGGCAGGTTCCACTCGCTGGCTTCAGTGCCGGAGCGGCTCGCGAAGCTGCCGCGCATCACCATAAAAAAATATCCTTCGTGCCGGGCGGTGGTCAAATACCTGGAGGACCAGATAGACTACAACACCAACAAGAAGTACAGCCTGGTGGCCACGGGGGTCAAGGGCCAGGACCCGGAAAAGCAGTTCACCCTCGGGATGTGCCTCGTCAATCCGGGCGCCAACGCCTGCCTTCCGGGATACGGTTCCTACCTGACCACGTCGTACATGGGCTTCAGGAACACGACCCCCAGCGTCGGCGGCATCGTGTTCTCGACGCTTCTCATCGTCACCCACTTCATCCTCCCGGAGGCCATGACGAAATTCAAGATCAATTTCGTACCCGGCATCATGGACAAGGACAAGACAAGGGCGATGAACAATCTCCAGATATTCTGCTGGGCCACGGTGCCCCTCACGGCCTCCGTGGCCTTCCTCGACCAGCTGGCGTACCAGTTCATGGTGAACAACGCCCTGCCGCCTTTTTTCATGACAAGAAACGAGTCAGCCATGGTCCTCTCGCTCTTCATTCCCGGCGGCGGCCTTTTTTACAAGGGATACCGGCTCCCGGGCTGGAGCTTCTATCTTTCCGAGATGTTCCTGGCCGGGTTCTGCGTGTATACGAAGGATGATAAAAAAAAGGTCCTCTACGGCGGCATAGCCCTTGGCGGGGTGAAACTTATCGAGCTCATCACAGCATATTTCTGCCCGCCGGCCTTCAGTTTTTTTAAATATGAACAGGAAGGCAGGATAACCCAGACATCATTATCCCTTAAAATCGTTCCCACCGATACTGGAGATCTGGTTTATAAAATCGGTTTATCCCGCAATTTTTAAAAAAATTTTTTATATGAATTGACAAAATATACGATTTTCATTATTCTATACTTAATTCGTAAACATTGACGATTTCAGTATAAATATAATAAATATGTAAAAAATATGGGTGAATCTCATCTAGATAATAAGAAATATCAGGATTTATTGAACACGGCCCGGGAGCTCTTCTTCAAGCACGGCACCAAGAGAGTGACCATCGAAGAGATATGCGAAAAAGCGGACGTGAGCAAGATGACCTTTTACAAGTTCTTTCGCAACAAAAGCGAGCTTGCCACCAGGGTGCTGTCGGATCTGAACGACAGGATACTGAAGGAGCAGGACGAGATCATGAACAGTTCGATCCCTTTCATCGACAAGATACGGGGGATCATCAACCATCTCATAAAGACAAGCGAAGAGCTTGAAGATATATTTCTTGACGAGATGTGGGGCGCCAACGAAGATTTTATGCTCTTTTTCAACGCGCTGAAAATGGGATCGTACCAGCTCATCAGCGATTTCATCCGCCAGGGCCAGGAGGAAGGGGTCATCCGTAAAACGCTGAAGCCGGACGTGATCCTGTACGTGATCGAGAAATTCCAGGAAATGCTCAACAGCGACAGGATGAAGACCATTGCGCCGGACCCCCACGAGCGCCTGGACATGATGCTGAATCTGATGTTCTACGGAATTATCGATTCCGCCACTCAGGGCGGCGCATCAATGAAGGAAGGATGACACGATCATCAGGGTCATGATTCGGATGACCGGACATTCCGTTCATTCAACAGAACGGCTTTGACGACAAAAAGGACAAAATAAAACAGGAGCCGGAGGCGTGTTATATCGTCCCCGGCACCGCCATCAAGGAGTACAGTATGAAAAAAGCAGTGTTAACGATTACCGCGGTGCTGACGGCGGTCCCCCTGCTGTATGGAACGTCGCACGCCCTGACGGCCAGGGAGATCATCAACAAGGCCGAGCTGGCGGTCCGCGGCGACACCCAGATCGCCCTGGTGGAAATCACCATCAAGAACCGCCGCTGGACACGGACCTTGAAGATGAAGAGCTGGGACAACCGCGTCGCGAAAAAATCCTTTGCCGAGATACTGGCGCCCAAGAAGGACGCCGGCAACCGCTTCCTCATGATCACGGCGGAAAAGCTCATGTGGCACTACAATCCCGACATCGGCAAGGAGATGAAGATCCACCCCTCCATGATGCTCCAGTCCTGGATGGGATCCGACTTCACCAACGACGACATCGTCAAGGAATCGAGCATCCTCGACGACTACACCCATACCCTGGACGGAAAAAAAACCGTCGAGGGCCATGAGTGTTATGTCATAACCTTGATGCCGAAGCCGGACGCCGCCGTCGTGTGGGGCAAGCTCCTCTACTACGCCAGGGTCAGCGACTGTCTGCCGGTGAAGCAGGAATTCTACGACCAACACGGCAAGCTGAAAAAGGTGCTGACCCTGAGCAATTTCAGGAACATGGACGGCCGCGTCATACCCGCGACGATGAAAATGATAACCCTGAAAAAGCGCCGCGACCAGGGCGAGACCGGGGAGGAATACACCCAGATGGACATAAAGGACGTGCAGTTCAACGTGAAAATACCCCATAACGTGTTTTCTCTTCAAAATCTCAAGAGGAGATAGCAGTCATGAACCCGCGGAAGGAAGCCCCGGTCGAGGTCATGCTGGCATGGCGCAACGTCTGGAAAAACAAGCGACGCACGGTCCTCACGCTCCTAACCATCATGGTGGGGTGCGCCATGATCATTTTTTCCCGCGCCTTCCAAGACGGCGGCTACGGTAAAATGATCGAAGATTCCATCGCGTCCAATACCACGCATATCCAGATCCATGAAAAAGGGTTTTGGGAAAACCAGAGTATCGACTACGCCTTCAAGCCCGACAGCGAACTCATGGCCTTCCTCCGGACGAGTCCCGCGGTGTCCGCCTGCACCCGGCGCATCCACGCCGCCGGCCTCGTGTCTTACGGCAAAAACACCTACGGTGCCCTCATACAGGCCGTGGAGCCCGACACCGAAAAAAAAGTGAGCAACCTTCACACAACGATTCAGAAGGGCGGCAGGTACCTCGTCGCCGATGACGGGAAAAACATCATCATGGGGGCCGCCCTGGCGAAGAACCTCAAGGCAAGGGTCGGCGACACCGTTGCCGTCATATCCCAGGGGTTCGACGGCTCCATTGCCGCCGCCAACGTCACCATTGTAGGCATATTCAAGTCGAGGAACCCCCGGTACGACCAGTCGACCATCATGATGTCCTTCAACCAGGCCGCGGAAACCTTCACCATGATGGACTACATAAGTTCCATTGCCGTCAGGCTGAAGCAGACCGAGGACATGGAGAAGGTCCGCGACCAGTTACGCCGTCTGACCGGGTCAAAGCCCCTTGAGGTAATGGGATGGGACGAGCTGCTGCCCGAGCTCATCCAGCATATCGTCATGGATGATCTCTTTGCCAAAATTTTTTATATCGTGCTTCTCCTCATCATTGCCTTTGGCGTCCTCAACACCATCCAGATGTCGGTGTTCGAGCGCCGGCGCGAACTCGGCATCATGATGGCCATCGGCACCAGGCCGTCCCAGATCGTAGCCATGGTGCTCTTTGAATCGGTCTACATCTCGTTTATCGGGTCCCTGCTGGGGATCCTTCTCGGCTCCGCGATCAGCTATTATTTTACCGTTTTTCCCATTGATTTCAGCGAATATCAGAAAGAACTGGCTGAATTCAACCAGATCACCACGATCCTGCCGACGAAATTGACCGTTAAAAACGTCATAACGACCGCCTTTTTCACCTTCTGCATCGGCGTGCTCTTTTCCATCGCCCCTGCCCGGCGGGCTTCACGGCTGAAGCCGCTCGACGCGATTCGGCAGCTGTAAGGAGAAGCATCCGATGATAACAACAACAATGGAAACCGCAAAAACATTCATACTGCTCGGCTGGAGGAACCTGTGGCGGCAGAAGCGCCGGTCCCTGGTCGTCATCCTGTCCATCACCATTGGAGTCGTCCTGATGCTCCTTCAGATCGCCATCATGAACGGGATGATTACCCAGATGCTTGAAAACAATATCAGCACCAAGCTCGGCCACATTTCAATCGCCAAGAAGGGTTTTTTTGACGACATGAAGCTGGAATCCAACTTCTTTCCCGATCCCTCCATGCTCGACAGGATCAGGAATGAAAAGAACGTCGTCGCCGTGGCGCCGCGCGTCAAGGCCTTTGCCATGATACGTTCCAGCGAGACCTCCCGCGGCGTCATTGTCATGGGGGTCTATCCGGACAGGGAAAAAAAGATTTCCAAGATCAATGAATACACCCTCGCGGAACAGGGCGGCAGGTATCTCGACGACCCGGCTTCGAACGATATACTCATTTCCAAGTCTCTGGCCGAAAAACTTGATGTTTCCGTTGGCGACAAGATCGTCCTCCTCGTTCACGATGAGGACAGCGAGATGACCAATTACGGCCTCACGGTCAGGGGCCTGTTCCAGACGCCGGTGCGGGATTACGACAACGGCGTGATCTACATGGGGATCAAGCGGCTCCAGGAGATCACCGGCCTTAAGGACAACGTCTCTGAGGTAATGGTCATAACGACCAACAAAAATGTCGTCGATTCAGTCAAGCCGCGGATCGTGAAGAGCGTCGCCGATGACAACCTGGAAATCCTCACCTGGAAGGAGATGGCGCCGTTCCTGTTGAGCGCCATCGCCATGATCGACAAGCAGATGATCGTCTTTTATTTCATCGTGTTCATAACCATTATCTTCTCCATAGCCAACACCCTGATCATGTCCATCATGGAGCGGTTCCATGAACTGGGCGTCATGAAATCGATCGGCACGCGCCCGTCGCAGATATTTTTCATCATCATGTTCGAGGCCATGAATCTCGGCGCCGTGGGCCTCGGTGTCGGCGTTCTGATAAGCATCGCCGCGGTCAATATCCTTGCCATCAAGGGTATCGACTTCTCCCTCTTCATGGAGGCGATGCGCCAGTGGGGCGCCGGGAGCATCATTTACCCCCTGATCTATGCGAGGGATATCGTCATTTCGGTCGTGGTGGTTGAATTCACCACCCTGCTCGCGGCCGTGTACCCGGCGGTCAAGGCGGCGCGCATTAAACCGCTCGAAGCGCTTCATTACATTTAAGGAGGGCGCCATGTCCATCATAACCATCAGCAGTCTGACAAAAACCTATGACGGGGGCGGCATCGAGGTCAAGGCCCTCCGCGGCATCGACCTTGCCATCGGCCGCGGCGAGTTCACCGCCATCGCGGGGCCCTCCGGCTCGGGCAAAACGACCCTCCTGAACCTGATCGGCGGCCTGGACCACCCGACCGGCGGCGCCCTGACCGTGGCCGGCAGCGACCTGAACCGCATGACGCCCCGGGAATTGTCCGATATCCGCCTGAACAAGATCGGCTTCATATTCCAGGCCTACAACCTGATCCCGGTCCTCTCGGCGCTGGAGAACGTGGAGTATATCCTGCTCCTCCAGGGCGTTGCAAAGGGCGAGCGCCGCGACCGCTCACGGCGCATCCTGGAGGAAGTGGGCCTGGGCAGGGAGATCAACCGTCTCCCCAAGGAGCTTTCCGGCGGCCAGCAGCAGCGCGTCGCCGTGGCCCGTGCCATTGTGTCCGAGCCGGAGCTGGTGCTGGCCGACGAGCCCACGGCCAACCTTGACCAGAAGACCGGGTCAAGCCTCCTGGACCTGATGCACGACCTGAACCACCAGAAAAACATAACGTTCCTCTTTTCGACCCACGACGCCATGGTCATGGATTACGCCGAGAGAATCATCAGGCTTTCCGACGGCATGATCATCTCCGACGACAAGAAAAAGAGCGGACGGGAAAGCTCGGTGAAAAAAGTGAAAAAGAAAAAATAAAGGTCCTCCCCCATGCCCGTTAACAGAACAGCCCGTATCCTGAGCATAGTCCTCCTTATCCTTCTGACCGGAGCGATAACGTCCGTCGTGGCGCAGAAGAAAGAGAAAAAGCCGGACTCAACCGCGCCTGCCGTGGAGAAGGACGCAGACGCTGCCGATGCCGGCAGGGACGATGCTGCCGGGAATGATGCGGAAAAGAAAAAAACCGGCACCGGGGAAAAGCAGGAGGCGAAAAAAGAAGCCGTGGAGTCAGGCGGGGGCGACGAAGATACCCTCGGGGATGAAACACAGGGAGCCCGGTTCAAGTTCAAGGGCCAGGTCAAAAATCTTTTTTCATTTCATGAAACAGACAATTTCATCGAGTACAATCCCTTTGAAACGACCCACCGCAACCTGGCGGCCGACCTGACCAGGGTGCGCCTCTCGCCGGAATTCAATTACAAGGAAATGGTCACTATCAGGGTGGACTATGACAACGAGCTGATCGCCAGCAATTACGGCAACAGCCTTTATTTCAAGGGTTACTGGCGCCCCTCGCAGTACAACGACTTTCTGCACCTGTCCTGGGAGCCGTACCGCGGCAGCGAGGTCTATTACCGCACCAAGATCCACCGCGCCTACGTGAAGGTAAGCGTCGATTGCTTTACCGCCACCGTCGGCAGGCAGCAGATACGCTTCGGAAGCGGTAAACTCTGGAACCCCCTGGATATCCTCAACCCCCTATCGCCGACCTTCATCGAGGGAGTTGACGATCAGAAGGGCACCGACGCCGTAAAGCTCGACTTTTTCCCTGACGATAAGACCGAAATATCCCTCGTGTATGACATGAAAAAGAGCAGCAACAAAATCGAGCATTTCAACATGAGGGACTGCAATTACATACTGCGGGCAAAGACCTCGATCAAGGACACGGACATCGCGGCCCTGGGCGGCTACGTGTCCCGCCGGGGCGTCGCCGGGTTCGATTTCGCCGCAATCCTCTTTGACGGGATGTTCAGGGGAAGCGTGATAGTAAACCAGGCCGCCGATCCCTACTATAAAAAAAATGAAGATCTGCGCTACTGGTGGCGGTATATCCTCACCGGCAGGGACCAGCCCTACCCGGTCTATTTCCAGGCCAATGTCGGATATGAATACAACTTCAAGGCGGGGGTCTATTTCCTCGCGGAATATTTCTACAACCAGCGGGCTCTGAACTACAACAAGGACCTCAAGCTGGCCTATGCCTCGGCCCAGTTTAACGCCATGGACCAGAGAACCTATCTGCAGATCGCGAACCAGTTCCTCACCACCAACCAGCACTACCTGGCCGTGGCCCTGGGTTACGATTTCCATCCCCTGGTGCGGGGCGAGCTCTTTACCATCGGCGACATCCAGGGTCGGGGCATTTTCTGGTCTCCGGCGCTGAAAATCAACGCCTATGAAGACCTTGACTTCACCGTGGGGGTCATGGGTGCCTTTGTGTTCAACAACAAGGCGTCCGATTTTTCAGAGTTCAGGAAGAATTACCTCTATTACGCATCGGGGAGCTACGTGTTTTAATATTAAGAAAATTACTCTCTCATTATATTCAGCCAAAAAGGCATCATGATGTGTATCTGAACTGCATTCCGTCCATGTCACTACGAAAAGTACTGGACGGCGTGTCAAAATCCTGATTACCCTTACCTGCGATACCTGCCGGACTTCATGGAGGAGGGAATATGAACGCGTGGCTGAAAATTGCACTGCTGGCTTCGATGGTTTTTTTGTCAACAACCGGGGCCTATCCCGATGCCTTTGACATAACCACCGACTACAGCGCCGAGATGAACGGCATGGCCGGCGCCGGCATGGCCCACTGCGACGGCGGCATGGCCATCGCGGTCAATCCGGCGGGGATGGCGGGAATCAGGAAATTCAATTTCAGCATGACCCTGACGAACATGGTGGTATCGCTGGAAGCGCCTGCCAACGGACCGGGCACCAGCGTCTCGTCAACGTCCTACGCGCCCATCGGCGGAGCCGGCGCGGCATACCGGGTGCATGACAACATCATCCTTGGCGTTTTCCTTTTCGCACCTTCCGGGGGAGGGTCAAGCATCAACAACGTGGACTTTGGCTATCCCCTGCAGGGGTACACGAACGTCTATCGGAGGAAATTTTCCGGCAGGCTGGCCTTCATCGAGTTCGGGCCGGCCATGGCGGTCGATCTTCCGTACGGTATAAAGATAGGCGTGGTATACCGTATAAACTTTGTGGAGAACTGGGCGAATCTCTGGGCGCTCTCCCCCGGGTTCCTCTCGGGGAAAATGGAAGCTCATTACACCAAAGTGCACCTTTCGGGATACGGTTTCGACGGTATCAGGGTGGGGATTCAGTTCAATCCCGTGAAACAGCTCCACATCGGCGTGGCGTACCGCAACCCGGTCAGGATACACACCTCGGGGAAGACCAGGATCGATTCAGCTTACAGCGTGAAGACGGAGAAGATCGAACGCTACGCCGAGCGCTACAGCGCCGGGATCACTTACGAGTTCGTGCCGGGGATATTCCTGGCAAGTCTGGATTATGAGTTCTGCGGGTACAGCAGGTACAAGTACAACACGGTGAAGACCATGGGCCTGATAACCAGTTCCACACCCACGAAAAGAAGGGACGCCCACTGGGCCCGTCTGGGCTTCCAGGTTATGGCCCATCCCCGGGTGCCGGTGCGGTTCGGGGTGGGCGCCACGTCAGGCTCGACCAACAAGAAGTATCATACCGTCACCAGCACCGGGGCGCCGGGCTATCCCTTCTTTCTGGGCCTGGGGAGCGGGTACCGGTTCGACGAGACCTGGGAGCTGAACCTGTCGGTGAATTTTCTCTATAACACCGGGCGCGTTCCCATGAAATATTTCTATTACGGGGCCATGCCCGGCTATTACAGCTCGCTTGGATACTTTACTTCAATAGAACTGATATGCAACCTGTGATTCCCGGGCGACTGCCGGCGGGATGAACAAAATATCATTATTCACCATGCGGGTTATCGGGCCAGGGTAAGCGAAGGCAACGGGGGAACAGCTTTTACCAGTTTAAAAACTTCTTCGGATTGATTTCGGTTATCTTCCGCCGCTCCTCCGCGGTCAGTTCCACGAAGATGGTGTTGATTGAGGAGTAGAAGTGTCCTTCCATTTCAGCCATGTAATAATCGGAACCGAAGAGGATTTTGTCTCCCATGGGCCCGGCGATCATTTTCCTGATCGTGGGATAGAAATCCCTGTGGCAGAAGGTGTAGGAGATATCGGTATAAACGTTTTCGTAGCGCATGGTCAGGTTGATGATCTTGTCCACCCAGGTGCCTTTTTTGCCTGAAAGATAGAGACGCCATTCATCCTCGCCGCCGAAATGGGCAAGGTTGAGACGCAGGTCCTTGAATTCCTCCAGGACCGGCACCCAGTTGCGCGGCTCATTGAAGTAGCGCCGCCACCGGGAACGGAACAGCTTCCGCTTGGTTTCATCCACGTCAACATACCGCTCCCCGTCAAAGACCTTCCCCTTCACCGGCAGGGAAAAAGAGTCGGAATTCACGCCGCCCCGTGAACAGTGGGCGGTCACCGGAATATCCTCTTTCGCGCAGAAGGCGAACACCTTCATGAGAACGGGGTGGCTTGGCAGATATCCCAGTGCGGGGTAGACCTTGATGCCGAGAAAGTCCCTGTTCCTGCCCACCGTCCGCTTCACCAGGTCGAGGATCCCCTTTCTCCTCGGGTCCACGGCAAGGAACGGGTACACGGTTTTCCGGTGCCTTTTCTTTATCCCGATCATCTCCCGCATCTGCATGGCGAAGCATTGTTGCTTGTCCTGCCCTTCCAGGGAACATGGCAGATCCGCAGCGCCGCCCATGCACGTGCTCCTGTTTTTGCAGCCGCTGATTCCCAGGCAGAGGTCCATCATGAGGGGAGTGAATATCGTGCCGGGCGGATAATAGCGGGCCATCGCATCGAGGATCTCCTTCATTGAATTCCCACTTCCGGTCCTGAGAAAACGGGCGTAGCTGCTCAGCCTGTCGCGGTCGGTCCAGGGGAGGAATGTATCGAGAAATACCGACACCTTCCCGACGCCCTCCCGCCTGACGGAGAATTTCTGGAAATAGCCGTCCGGCACATACTTGAAATTGAAGATATGGGCGTGTACGTCAATCATGGAAATCCCGTTCTACTGGATCTGGTTCTTCAAGTCTTCAAGGTTAACCCCGTCCAGGTTTTCCTGTATCAGGGGCTCCAAGTCATCGGCGGTGGCGAGCATATCTTCCGCCGTGGGATGGTGGTTGAAGATGAACACGATATACGACATGAAGCTCTTGGTTATCTTGATGCCGAATTCAGCGAAATAGACATCGACGCCGTCCTGGAGGCATTTTCCCACGGCGATGGAATCCTCAGCTTCATTGAAGTATTCGGCCCGCTCTTTGAAGAGGCGCGGCACCGCCGCATCGTCATCAAACATCATGTAGGTGACGCCGGATTCCTCCAGCAGCTTGGTGAAGGGCTTTACGCCGATGAATTTATACAGAGAATACGGTTCCTTTGCCATGGGTCCTGTTCCTAACGGTTCCGGTAGGCCTCCCACTGTTTGCGCTCCTTATTCACAATGTAGTATCCCCTGATGAGGTTGCCGCCGCGGAGATACTCGCCGCTGTACTGTTGCGTGAAATAGGCGTTGGCTCCCACCCGCCTGAGCTCCTGCTGGGTGCTCACGGAACGGGTGAAGTAAAGCTTCCCGTTATAAATGCGTACGTTTTTCAAATACTCGGTGGCGCCCCTTCCCCAGTCCGGGAAGCGTATCGTGCCGTAGAGGTAACCGCCGCTGGCGCGAAGCGACAGATATCCGTGATTACCGGCAGCGTTGACGGTGTAGTCTCCCACGTAATCCTTGAGGGAGGGCTGCCACGCTCCCAGTGCCGGTCCCTCTTCATCTTTGCCGCCGGTAATCTCTATGTACTCGACCTGTTTCATAGACACGAAAGAAAGGCTCCTCCCGGTGTCCTTAGCCTGGAGCGCGCCCTGCTTGGTGGGATAATTGGACGCGTCACGGGAGCAGATAAAGAGGTTCCCGGCTATGAACAGTGACCGTGCCCGAAAGAAATTCCCGGAGGTATCCTTCACCAGGGCGTCATAGCGCGCAAAGGCCGCCAGGAGAAACAGCATTACAACCGTTGCCAGGATTCCCGCGGCCAGGGAGATAACAACTATCTTAATGTGCTTTTTATCAGATATAACACCATCCTCCATGGTATAAGTAGTATCGTTATATAGTTATTGTCCTATTGGCCCCCAAATCCCCCGGAGGGGGACTTATGCGGTCAGTACTGGCCCTCAAAGCCCCCCTCCGGGGGGTGTGGGGGGTGTTCTGAATATTATACGTTCAAAGGTCCCCGAAAAAATCAAGCAACAAAGAAAACCTCCCATCATCTGCAGGGACGGGATATTCTCTTTGCAGGCACAGCGGGACCTGTCACTGGACCACGATATTGACCAGCTTCCCGGGCACCACGATGACCTTCTTCACGCTCTTTTCCGCGATGAAGTCCTTTATCTTCTCGTGCTCCCGGGCCATCTTTTCCATATCCTCTTTGGTGATGCCGGCGCTCACCTGCTCCTTGGCGCGTATCTTGCCGTTCACCTGGAAGACGATCTCGACCTCGTCTCGTTTGGCCAGGGACTCGCTGTAATCGGGCCATGACACCTCGTGGAGCGGGGTCTTGTTCCCCAGCATTTCCCACAGCTCGGCGGCCACGTGGGGGATGAAGGGCGACAGCATCGCCAGGAGTTTGCCGAAGACCTCGGAAATGAAGAGCTTTCCTTCGTCGGTTCCCAGTTCCTTCTCGTCGAGAAGATACAGGGCATTGACCAGCTCCATCATCCGGGCGATGGCGGTGTTGTACTGCATCCTCTCACGGATGTCGTAGGTGACGGATTTCACGGTCAGGTGAAGCTCGCGGCGCGCCTTTTCCAGGGCCGCGCTCAGGGCCGCGCCTTCGGGGCTTGCGCCGGGCCTGTACAGGTCGCTGTACCTGTTCACGAAGCGCCAGATGCGGCCGATGAAGCGGAAGCAGCCCTCCACTCCCTTGTCGGACCATTCCAGTTGCTTGTGGGGCGGCGCGGTGAAAAGCATGAAGAGACGCACCGTGTCCGCGCCGTATTTTTCGATGATGGCGTCAGGATCGACCACGTTCCCCTTGGACTTGCTCATCTTGGCGCCGTCCTTGATCACCATTCCCTGGGTGAGAAGGCGGGTAAAGGGCTCGCGGGACGTGAGGAGGCCCATGTCGTTCATCACCATGGAGAAGAACCGGGCGTAGAGCAGGTGCAGGACGGCGTGCTCGATGCCGCCGATATACTGGTCGACGGGCATCCAGTACTCCACCTCGCCGCGGTCGAAGATCTCCTTTGAATCCGGGGAGGTGAACTTGGCGTAATACCATGAGGAATCCACGAAGGTGTCCATGGTGTCGGTTTCCCGGCGCGCCGTTCCGCCGCACTTCGGGCACGGGACGTTCCTGAACTCGTCCATGTGGATGAGGGGGGACTGGGAGTCTCCCCTGAAATCGACCTCCGTGGGGAGCACCACGGGGAGGTCCTTTTCCGGGACCGGGATCATGCCGCATGTGTCGCAGTATATCATCGGGATGGGGCACCCCCAGTAGCGCTGGCGCGACACCAGCCAGTCACGGATGCGGAAGTTCACCTCCCGTTTCGCGAAACCCTTCGATTCGGCGAAATCGGAAATTTTTTCTATGGCTTCCATGTTGGGTACGCCGTCGAACGGACCGGAGTTGACGCACACCCCTTCGTCCACATAGGCTTCGGCCATGGCCTTGACGTCGATGGGGGCCTTCGGATTGTCGATGACGAGCTTCACCGGTATGCCGTACTTTTTGGCAAAGGCGAAGTCCCGGGTGTCGTGGGCCGGGACCGCCATGATGGCGCCGGTCCCGTATTCCATGAGGACGAAGTTGCCCACGAACAGGGGAACGACATCGCCGGTGAAGGGGTTCACGATCTTAAGGCCCGTGTCGATGCCCTCCTTCTCCTTTTCGTCGGAAATCCGGTCGAACATCGACTGGTTCCTGATCCGCGCTATGAATTCCCTGACCTTCTTGTCCTGCACGCGGTCGAGGAGCGGGTGTTCCGGCGCGATGACCATGAAGGTGACGCCGTACACGGTATCGGGCCTGGTGGTGTAGATGGGAAAGTCCTCGCCGCTGTCCAGCTTGAAGTTGATGCGCAGGCCCGTGGAGCGGCCGATCCAGTTGCGCTGCATGGTCAGGACCTGCTCGGGCCACCCGGCCGCCAGTTCATCGTGGCCCTTCAGCAAATCGTCGGCATAATCGGTGATCTTGAAGAACCACTGTTCCAGTTCCTTCTGGGTGACCGGGCTTTCGCAGCGCCAGCAGATGCCGCCCTCGGCCTGTTCATTGGCCAGGACGGTGCCGCACTTCTCGCACCAGTTGACCGCGGCCTTTTTCTTGTAGGCCAGCCCCTTCTCGTACATTTTCAGGAACATCCACTGGTTCCACTTGTAATACCCGGGCGTGTAGGTGGCCACCTCCCTGGTCCAGTCATAGGAGAAGCCCATCCTCTTGAGCTGCTTTTTCATGTAGCTTATGTTTTCCGAGGTCCACTTGAAGGGAGGGATGTTGTTCTTGATGGCGGCGTTTTCCGCCGGGAGGCCGAAGGAGTCCCACCCCATGGGATGGAACACGTTGTAGCCGGTCATTTTCAAAAACCGCGAAACCAGGTCGCCGATGGTGTAATTGCGCACATGGCCCATGTGGAGCCGTCCCGACGGATAGGGGAACATCTCCAGCACGTAGTATTTCTTTTTTGAAGGGTCTTTTTTGCTCAGGAAGGCCCTGGTCTCCTCCCATTGCTTTTGCCATTTCAGCTCAATTTCGGTAAAGTTGTAATCCCTTTCTTTGTCTGCCATCGCTAACCTCGGTGCGGAATAATTCGGTGATACTTGACGGGCGGGATGACCCGCATCCCTTGCATCCTGCCGCAGCGTCTCAAGTCCCCATAAGAAAAATGAACGGGGGTGTCTTTTGTCAAGAGTATTTTAAGACACATCTTATCGTCTGATAAAGACGGGAATACCCTGCCTTCGCATGACTCATGGTTTTATTTATAGATTATCAAAGTAATTCTCATATGACAGGGTGATCCTTTCGCATACAGGGGACAGGATGTCCCCGCCCGCCATAGTACATGGATGTAGTATTTTGGCGGGTAAGCGAAAGGGTCGCCCCGCCATATATAAATTCAATTTAGTTGTAGGACCGCAGTATATCCAGCACCTCTTCGCTGGACGGGGCGTTGATGATGCTCTCCTTCACGTTTTCCTTCTTGATGATGGACATGATGTTGGAAAGGAGCCGCAGGTATTCCTTGTGCTGCTTCTCCCCCGCCGCGACCAGGATGACCAGGTGGACGGGTTCCCCGTCCATGGAGTCGAAATCGATCCCCTGCTTTGAAATGCCGATGGCAAAGGCCATTTCCTGTATCGTCCCTATCTTCGCGTGGGGGATGGCTATGCCGAAGCCTATGCCGGTGCTCATGATCTCCTCCCGCTCCTTCAGGGCTCTGATAAGGGAGTCGATGTCACCGCACACGTCACAATCCTTGAAAACCAGCGCCAGCTCCTCGATGGCCTTGAACTTGTTGGTCGAATCGAGGACCTTGATATAATTGCTCTTCGTGTATTCGGTTACTGACGCCATTGATGCACCTCTCCCGGTATATGGTGATATCATACGGCTCGATCGGGGACATCTGTCAATAATTAATTCCGGTCATCAACGCGGATTAACGGGGTTCGGCCGGAGGGGGCGCTTCTCAGTTTATTCCGGCGGCGACATTCCCGCCGACGGGACCGATGAGCGATTGCTCCTCTTTCGTGGCATATTTTGCCAGGTCATACCCGAGCCCGAGGGGATACGGGTGCGTCCGCGCCACATCGCCGAACCGCTCCAGCAGGGATGCGTAGGTGTTGTTCCGGAACTCCTCGGGAATGGCATAACCGCTCCGCACGAGGCCCATGTCCCGCGCCGCCCTGAAGAGGTCCTCCTGGAAGGCGGAATCGGCCAGCTCAATCATGGCAATGGCCCGCTCTTCGATCGACGCGAACCTGAGCTGCCGCCATCCGTATTCCGTGACCACGCAGTCCATCTTGTTGCGGGTGACGGCCACCACGTTCCGCAGGACCGGCACGATGTTGCTCATGACCGGCTCCCCCGCGTCGTTCCTGAAAGAGCTCCGCAGGCAGAGGATCGACTTCCCCCCCTCGCTCTTCATGGCCGATTCCTGGAACTCGAACTGTCCGCCCATGCCGGTATACTGCACGAAGCGGTCATTCAGGAAAAACCCCTCCGACGAGGCCTGGCTGAAGAGGTCCATCTGGAGCGTGCTGTTGATCCCGTGAAATTTCGGGAGCTTGACGATGTGGTCCTTGTTGTTGGTCTCGTGCACCTCGGTCATCCAGACATCGGGGTTGTCGTCTATGTACCGGTACAGGTCCTCGCCCCCGACCACGAAGGCCCCCGTGAGGAGCGCGCCCCGGCGGTCGCGGCGGGTGATGACGCCGTTGCGTATCAGATAGAGGAACGCCGGTGATATAAGCTCGGAATAGCCATTGATGCCGGTCCGTCCCTTGTTCACGAGCCAGTAGGCTATTGCGTCCGCCATCTGCCCGATACCGATCTGGAGCGTCGCGCCGTCGGGAACCAGGTCCGCAACATAGCTCCCGATGGCGTGCTCCAGCACGGACAGCGGCTGGTGCGGCATGATGAAGAGGGGCTCGCTCTGCTTCACCACGAAATCTATGCAGTCGTCGGGGATATCGGCGTTGCCGCGGCAGTAGGGCATAGCGTCGTTTTCCAGGAGCATGACCGCGCCGTTGTTCCGTTTCACGTCGCGGATTGCCTGGAGCATCAAGTCCACGTTGGTCCCGCAGTTGTACCTGCCGTGCCGGCGGGACGCCTTCATCACCACCATGTTCAGCCCCCGCGACCGGGCCGCCTCGCTGGTGTCCCTGAAATTCACCGCCAGGTAGTCGGACTGGATGCCGGGGAATTTCCTGCCCAGGCCCGGTGAATAATAATAGCTGTGATAGGTCAGGTACCGCGGCGGCTCCTCTCCCCGGGCGGCCGCGGCTTCGCATTCGTCAAAATAGCGGAAGGTGGTGTAATCCCTGAAGATTCGTTCGTAGATCGAGGCGAGGGCCTCCGCCCGGGGACTGCCGGCGGGCCGGGGCTTTTCCAGGGTCAGGGCCGCTATGACGGAAAAATCGATCTCTCCTTTTTTCGCGTGTTCAGACAGGGCGTTCAGGTAGGCGTTCCCGGAACCGACCCCTATGGGGGTCATGGCGAAAATCCTTCTGCCTAGTTTCCGGACTGCAAGGGCGGCCGCTTCATTGACATTTGCGCACAGTATCATCACATACCTCCAGAGAGATACGGACGCCCTCTTCCATTAGAGTTTACGCTACTTTATGCGTCAAGTCAAACATTTGGACTAATGACCAATTTTTTATTTATGGGCACCTTTAAAAATTAGAATTTTCAAAATAGTAACATTAAACATTCTAATTTTTACATTAATAGTGCCCACAAGGGAATATCAAATTTTGATTTTTCGAGGTTCACTTATTATACTTCGCCACGGCGTAGGCAACGGCAGCCGGCCAGAAAATGAAAAGGAGCAGGATAAAAACAGGGAGGGAAAAATCCTTTCTGGCGCCGGGGGCCGCGGGTGCTCCCTGACCGGCTCCGGCCTGAACGGAATCCCGAATATCCTGGTCTTTGATGCCTTCCAGGACCGTTCTTCTCATTTCTTTCCACCGGTCTGCGGCCACAGCAGTGCCGCAATAGGGGCATTTCGGCGGCTCTTCCTGCGAGGCGGGAAAACTCCTGGAAATGCCGCTCCCGCACCGGTCACACCGGTCCACGAGGACCATCTTCTTGTGGAGCCGGCCGTCTATGATCCGGTCCGACCCCCGGTCCAGCACGTAATACCCGAGACCGCGGCGGTTGATAAGGAGCAGGGCCCACTCCACCGTCCGGCGGCCGTACCCGGTGCTGGCCATCAGGTCCGCCACCGGAGCTTCCTGCGCCAGTTCCATCTTGTGCAGGATCGCCGCAGCGACCTGTTCCTTGGCGCGGAAATGGTACCCGATCATCAGAAAAAGGGCTGCCGGGATGAAAAGCGATGCCGTGGCCACGAAAAGAGTATCGGACCGATCAGGAGATGGCTGTTTCAGCATGGCGGACAGGGCGGTCCCGCCGGTAAGGATAAAGAGCAGGAGAAAGACGTACCCGACCTTTATAAGAACATCATCAATGCGGTAAAGGTTGTAGCGTTCACCGTCCATGGCATTATCAGAGGATCACCTCCAGCCCCTTCTCCTTAAGATATTGTTTCACCTGCCTGATGCTGAAGGTGCGGAAATGGAACACCGACGCCGCGAGGAGTATCTGCGCGCCGCCCTTGACGGCGCCTTCGTAGAAATGTTCCAGCTTCCCCGCGCCTCCCGAGGCGATGACCGGCACCTTCACCGCGTCCGCCACGGCCCTGGTGAATTCCAGGTCGTATCCCGCCAGGGTGCCGTCGCCGTCCATGCTGGTGGGGAGCACGCACCCGACCCCGGCCGCGTCGCAGGCGCCGGCCCATTCGATGGCGTCCTTCCCGACCGGCGTTGTTCCGCCGGAGACCACCAGCTCGAATCCCGACGGCATCGCTTTGTTCCGCCGTGCGTCTATGGCGATCACGATCCTGTCGGAACCGAATTCCTTCACCGCCCGCTTCATCAGGTCAGGGCTGTTCACCACGGCGCTGTTCATGGACACCTTCGCGGCACCGGCCTCAAGCACCATCTCGATATCCTCAAGGCTGTTAATGCCGCCATCCCACCGTGAGGGGGATGGTGATGGCCGATGAGACCTGCTTCACCCATTCAAGCCTGGTCTTGCGGTTTTCAACGGTCGCGGCTATATCAAGCATGGCCAGCTCGTCGGCGCCTTCCTTCTCGTAAAAGGCCGCGTTCTGCACCGGATCGCCGGCGTCGCGCAGGTTTACAAAATTTATCCCCTTGACGACCCTTCCCTCTTTCATGTCAAGGCAGGGCATTATCTTTATTGTTTCCATGGTATTCCTCGCCTGTTTTCAATGGTATCGCTCAACAGTACCGTACCCGCGCGGAAAGTCAAGAGAAGATTTCGGTCTTGCATGGTGCATCTGGATCAATTTTAAATCTTGACAGAAAATTATTCTTCTCCGGAAATACACCGGACATGATCCGGCGGGCGATTATAAACAGATCGGCGGCTCCGGGTCTTAACAGTCCCCTTGCCGGGAACAAAAGGAGCGTCCTATGGATCTGCATAAAATCATATATCTTCTCTGGCCCATCAAGGGACAGGACAAGGCCAAGACCCGCGAGATCCTTCTGCGCGACCTGGCGACGCGCCTTATCGGCTCCGGCGCCGAACGACTCACCATGGACATAGCGGACCCGGAAGCGGACATCAAGTCCCCGGCGCCGAAACTCTACAGCGGTGATCCCATCTGCGCCCTGGTCAACGTGTGGGTCGAGGACCTGGGCAAGAGGAGGAACATCGAGGACATGCTCCGGTATGCGGGCTTTAATATCGCCGGCTATCTCGTCGAGGAATCCATTTACACGGAATACGGCGGGAACCGCCACGCCAAGCCGCGGGACTGGGCCGACGGCAAACGCTCGCCGGGAGTCACCATGGTCACCCTGATGGAGCGGCCCCGGCGGTTCACCCGCGACGAGTGGGTAAAGCGCTGGCACGGCATCATGTCGCCGGTATCGGAAGAGATACAGCCCCGGACGCGGTATGTCCGCAACCTGGTGATCGAGTCTATCACCCCCGGCGCCCTTCCCTTTGAGGGGATCGTGGAAGAGGCCTGGCCTTCAAAAGAGCATGTTTCGAACAAGTATCTTTTTTACGGGGCAACCAACCCGGTGCAGCTCGTGAAGAACATGATCAAGATTCTGAAGGCGGTGAAATCCTTCCTTGACCTCAGGCGCATACGCACCACCGTGATGAGCGAATACCTCATCAAGACAAAGTAACCGACATAATCAACCATCCGGCGGAAGCAGTCATTGAAGCGTCGTCCCCGCCGGATACCAGTGTTAAATTAATATTTGACATCGGCGCTGTTCCTCACTACATGATTATTATAGTCGCTGTTATACATAACACCGCAATGCCAATCAGGGGTGCCCTCTATGCATAACGTACGGTTTCTCATGATCATATCATTGGTTCTGTCGATGGGATTTCTGGCATGCTCTACCGAAACAAAAAAAACCGCCGCCGGCCCCCCGTCCCCGACCCTCGTCGGCAGGTGGGAAGGCGTCGACCGGACCGGCAAGCCCGGGGCCTTCCACTTTTTCGAGGACGGTACGGTCATACTCATCATTGACGGCAAACCCCTGGGAGGTCCAGATTCCAGCGGCATCGGCAGGCTCAGGTATAACGCGGATTACGCCAAGGATCCGATAGAGCTTGACATAATCGGGATCGATGCAAACGGCGTGGAGCGCGGCAAGATCCTGATGATAGTACAATTCATGACACGGGACAGGATCAAGATACGGACGCATTTCAACGATGCCCGGCCGAGGGATTTCAACGAGGAAACCATCGACGACACCATCCTGCTGGACCGCAAAGCGGACTGATTCCGGTCCTAACCCTCATTTCCGAACAGCCGGTCAATGATACGCCGTGACCAGTCCGTCGTGCTCAGGGAGATCATCAGGTTGAATAACGGACTGTTGATCATGTTCCTGAATAACGTTGCCCTCCTGAGACGGAAATTGAATGCCTTCTTGCACATGAATTCATATTCGGCAAGTGAACTCTCATCGGGCATGCCGTCGCGCCCCCCGGCATAGGCCTTCATGACCGCGTCCGCGGCGAGGACCCCGCTTTCCATGGCATAGGATATTCCCTCGGCCGTGGCGGGGTTGCAGAGCCGCGCCGCCTCGCCGGCGTAGAGCATCCTCCCGGCGTACACGTCCTTCACCGATCCGGCGGTATTGATGACGAAGGAATAGCTTTTCCCCGCCCGTTCGGCTTCCTTCAGCCGCCGCGCGTAGTGCTTTTCCAGGAACTCATCAAAGACATCGGCAACGTTCCTCCCCCGGAGCCTGTCCTGGTAAAGGCAGATGCCGATATTGACCATGCCGTCTCCTTCGGGAAAGACCCAGCCGTAATGGGGCAGCAGGTCCCTGTCGAAGACCATCTCCATGGTCCCCTCTTCAATATCGAAATTCCTCCACCACCCGATCCGCGAGGCGATCAGTCTGAGGGGCCGCCGGTCGGCGAAATACCGTTCCCTAAACTCCCGGTTCCTGCCTCCGTTGGCCAGTATGGTCACCTCCGCCTCAATGGACCGGCCGCCGTCCCGGGCTCCGACGACCCTGCCCCGGCCATCCCGCATGAGTTCTCTCACGGTAAAACCGGGAACAAACCGGGCCCCCAGCGCCCGGGCCCGGTCAAGGAGGGCGGCATCGAAAACGCGCCTGTTGATGGTCATGGCCTTCAGGCCGGTGGTCATGATGATATTCTGGCCCCCGGGACCCACGAAGCGCACCCGGCTCATCCGGGCACTCGGCCTGAGTTCGGCGAGCAGGTCCTCCATTCCCATCCTCTGTATAAAACGCATCGAAGAGGGGGCTATGCCGCCGGCGCACGGCTTCAGGCGGGGAAAATCAGATCTGTCGGCCAGGATAAAATCATGAAACCCCCCGCTCGCCAGCCGGTACGCGGCCATGCTCCCCGCCGGCCCCGCCCCGATTATTAAAATTTTTGTTTTCATGCTATTGTTCACGCCAGTACGGACCTTCAACCCGGAGTGTCACCTGAAATCTGAAGATTGTATAATTTCATCATAATGTGTCAAGCAATTGGCAGCCCCCGTCCCCCCGGGGGTGCACGTGGCGTGCAACCGTATACCGCCTTGCTTCATCAATGTCATTTCAAAGGAACGGAACGAACGAAAAATTTTTATTGCTGTTATAAAAGATTTATCACCCCTCCGCGGCTTGAAATGACAATGGAGCCATGTTCCTAGTGCATGCCCCTTCAGGGGCAGGGGGGATCATCGAGGAACGCGCACCATCCTTCAACATTAAAAAATCATTGACTTTATTCATTATGTCACCGTAGCATAGGTACGACAGGTCAGCGTCAGCTAATACCGGGCCGCATCAACAGCACGACAATCAGGGGTGTACTATGAAGGTTATCCATGTAATAAAGCGCATCGAGGAAATCGATAACGACATCAGGGAATTGAAAAAGCTCGAAAAATCGGTGAAGAGGAACAAGTCGTTCACCACCCCGATTTTCATGTCGATAGAAAAACAGATCAACATACTCCTGGGCGACAGGATCAAAATGCTGGACCTGAAGATCGAGAACCCCCCCGAGGCGATGCGCAAGCAGCTCGAGGGGGACGAGGAGGAGGAAAAACCGGCTCCCCAGGCCAAGACCGCGCCCGAGCCTGAAAAAAAGAAAAAGGAACCGAAGCCGAAAAAGGTGGAGCCTGTTGAATCCATCGATGACGATGAAATACCGATGCTGACCCAGGACCAGATCGATGCCAAGATCGGCGCCCTGGAGATTGATAAAGAAAAGACCAGGACACCGGCAGCCAGGAAGGACGCGGAAAAAAAGGCCGTCGACGACAGCAGCGTCAAAATACTCGATATCGCCCTGGAAAAGGGGACCCTGGGCGGCGACCTTGACGACAAAAAGGACAAGGAAAAAAAGGTGAAATTCTTCCGCGACAACTTCCCGGTGGAATAGGCTACTTCACCGCTTTACCGATTATCAATTCCAGCCTGTATTTTTCGAGGAAATAAGGCGTAGATCCGAGGCGGATCTCCTTATCCGGCATGCCCTCGATCACCATGTTATTCACCGCGGCGAAGCAGGAGGGGTTCGCCCGTATCATGGCCGCGACCTGCGCCGCAGCCTGGTTCAGGGGCACCGGCGACAGTGCCGAACTGCCCTGGACCGCCACCGCATAGTTCGTATCGCCTCCCTCCGTCCTGGACACCCGCACGGAGAAGGCCTTCCTGGTCTTGTATTTGACCAGGTACAGTTCCTGGACCCACTGGCTTTTATTCTCAAAGGAAAGTTTTCCGGAGCGGTCGATGACGACCTGGAAATACTGGATCCCCTGGTTGATGCGGGGGAGGCTTTCATTGCTGCTGATCCTGCCCAGTGTATTCTGGCAGAAATCGTACAGGAACAGTATCGTTTCGTCCTTGATCCGCTTCGGCCTGATGAAGACGAAGAGGTTGTCCCGCTCGTTTATGACATAGAGAAGCGTATACTCTCCCGACTCCTCGCCCACGATGGTGATCGAGTTCTTCTTTCTCATCTTGTACATCGCATCGAGGATCAACAGACGCGGGTCGGACTGATGAAAGGAGTATACGATCTCAGGCCGGGGGTTCAGCGATACCCGCATCAGGGCCTTGACGATATCCGCGTCGGAGTTCACCGAGACGCCGTCGCCTTCGCGCGTGACCGTCACGTACTGTCCCCCGAGACGGGCGCAGAACCTGAAGGAGATCCGCTTGTCCTTCTGGATAATAAAATCATAGGCTTCCTTGAACACCTGCTCTATTTCCCGGTAGGGCTTTTTGAACGGCTCGGGCGAGACGATGACGCAGTAGCCGTCGAATTTCTGGCGGGAAATGATCCCCTCCTTCAGGATGGTGCCGAGAATCGCCACCAGGTCATCGGCCCTGGCATATTCATCGATATACGATTCGCCCCAGCTGGTCTGATAGATATGGTGTATCATCTGGACCGTCTCGGCGTTTTCTATGCCGAAATTGATGATTATCATGTTGGCCATGTTAAAGGGCGGCCGCAGGTAATGCTCGTTTTTCAGCCTGGACATGGTCCCGGAAAAGAGTGTCGCTATGCCGGACAGGAGGTCGGCAACGGCGTTCTGGTTGATCCGCTTGGTCCCCGCCTGGACCTTCAGCCTGCTGAACTTGGGGTCGTATATCTGGTTGATGGCGGTCCACGCCGCGAGCCGCACCAGGCCCTTTTCGCTCCGGAGCACCACCGTCGAGGACGCGTCATCCCCGGTCTTCCTTTTTTTTACCAGGCTCCATTCCCCCGACTCTTCGCCTCCGCCCGCGGAAGGCTCCAGGTAGAGCACCGACTCGTGGGGCGTGTCCTTGAAGGTTATGTAATTGTCTATCTTGTTCTTCTCCTGGGCGAAATGAGACTTGATCTTGCCGCTCAGGAGCTTGAAATCGGAAGCTGATATCTTGTCTTCCAGCTTCATCGCCGGGATCTGCAGGACGATCTTCTGGTAGCTCAGGAGCATGAACTTCTTGACCATGTTCCAGAACACCATGGTCTGGTTATAGTCCCAGTTCTCGAAATTATCGAGGTGCTGGATTTCCTTGGCGCTCCACTCCCACTCCTTGACATACTTGAACATGACCAGGACCTTGTAGGGAAGGCTCTGGCGGTCTTTCACCCCGATATAGCGCGAAAGCTGCGGGTCGATTTTGAGGTAGAGGTTCTGCCGCAGTATTTTCAGGAGCGAGGGTTCGTCCATGGTCGAATCGTAGTAATCGTACACTTCCTCAAACATCAGCATGTATGAATCGATGACCTTGTTGTCGAGGTTCCCGCTCAGGATGTTCGTTTTTATCTTCTGGCACAGAAGGGGGGAGTAGCCGGGGGCAAAAAGGTATTTCTCCAGGAGCCCCAGCTTGATGATCGACTTGAAGGGATTGTTCAGCGATTTTATGATCAGGAAGAGGGCCGGCCCGATGAAGTCCTGCTTTGATATTTCATAGAGGTTCCCCAGGTCGACAAAGTATTTTTCACGTTCTTCGGAGGGAACCATGGCATAGAGCTTTTCATATTCGCTGTCCTGAACAAAGCGCGGCAGCACCCACCAGAAGGGTATCTTGCCCGCTATGATAATGGAGCTCCTGAAAAATTCATCCTTCAGTACCGTTCCGATAATGGAGCCGAAGGCCTCTTCATTGCTCTCGGCGAAAATATTGTTCTTTATATCTACGATATCGTTGATGAATATATGGACTTCAATATCGGCCTCTTCCATGGCCCACTTCTGGACCGCTTCGACTTTTTTCGTGAACGCCTCCAGCTTCTCGGCTGATATGCTCCGCCGGTCTATGCAGACCCAGTAGTCAAAATCGGAGCTCCTGGTATAGGCGATGGTCCCGACGCTTCCCATGACGGCCATCATCTGTATGAAGGCATTTTTTTTCCTGATTTCGAATTCCTTGGCGTAAAAACGCCCCTGGAGGAACTTGACCGCTTCCATATCAGGCTCAAAGCCGACTATGCCGCAGGGCGGGTCGATGTCCGTATATCCCGGCAGCCGTTTATAATTGGTGCTGAGAAGGATAGGGATTGAATTGATGACCTTCCGAATATTCGGATTGCCGATAAGCAGCTGGAAGCGCTTGTACTTGACATCGTTAAATTGCAGGAACAATTCACGATTCTTCTGTATGTCATCCAGGATAGACATCGTAGCTGGTTTGTGTGGTCCTTTACATGGTCATCCGGCCCATTACGCCGCGCACCCGGTCATTATCCAATGCCGGGCCGAAATATCGCACGGTCGGCATTTTTTTGCTGGCGGACCGTGTTATCTCAACATTAGTATTCTCCGATCAAAAATACAATTATTAAAAATTGTCCGGCGCCCAAATTTTTCATACTTTAAAATTGACAAATAAGGCTCTTTTAATTACAGTAAATCAGGAGATGGCACGCGGCATTGCCATTGCATAAAGCGAAAAAAACAACATTTGCCGGATAAACACAGAATACACAAACCGGGCCATTACCTGTTTGAAGACATCGAGGCATCATGGATTTTGACGACATAATACTGGACAAAAACGACATATCAATCGACACGGAGCTCCTTGAAAGCGACCTGGTTGCCATAGACCAGGTCCTTCCATCAAAGCTCTACATCATACCGATACGGTACCGCCCCATATTTCCGGGGATCATTACGCCCCTTATAATATCGCATGGACGCTTCACCGAGGTCATCGACAAGGTCATCCACGACACCCGGACCATCGGCCTGGTCCTCATCAAGGACGACAACAAGGATGAAATATCCGCCGGCGACCTGTACAGCTTCGGCACGGCGGCGAAAATACTGAAGCGCATCAACCTCCCCGACGGAGGATTGAACGTCCTCATCAACAGCATCAGGCGGTTCCGCGTGCGGAGGATCATCTCCGATGAGCCCTACATCCTCGCCGAAGTCGATTACATCGAGGACATCGTGGCCGATAAAAAAAGCATCGAGTTCAAGGCCATCACCCGCGAGGTGTTGAGCAAGCTCAAGATCCTGTCGGACAACAACCCCCTGTTCACCGAGGAGATGAAGCTCACCATGCTGAACGTGGACGAGCCGGGTAAAATAGCCGATTTCGTCACCTCCATCCTGAACATCGAAAAAAACGAGTACCAGGACATCCTGGAGACCCTGAACATCAAAAAGAGGCTGCAGAAGGTACTCGTCCTGCTGCACAAGGAGATCGAGGTCCTGTCGGTGCAGCGGCGCATCCAGGGAAGCATCAACGAAAAGATAGACAAGCAGCAGCGCGACTTCTTCCTCCGCGAACAGCTCAAGGCGATCAAGAACGAACTGGGAATCGAGGATGACGAGCGCACCCGGGAACTGAAGGAGATCCGCAAAAAGCTGGAGGAGCTCAAGCTCGAGGGCGAGATAAAGGAAAAGATGGAGGAGGAAATCTCCAAGCTCACGATGATGGACACGGCCTCATCGGAGTACACCGTGACCCGCAACTATGTCGATACCGTGCTTTCCCTGCCCTGGAACAGCAAGACCGTCGATTCCATCAACCTGGAAAAGGCGGAAAAAATACTGAACCGCGACCATTACGGCCTGGAGGACGTAAAAAAGAGGATCCTTGAGTTTCTGGCGGTCAAAAAGCTGAAGCCCGACGGCAAGGGCTCCATCATATGCCTGGTGGGCCCTCCGGGTGTCGGCAAGACATCGCTGGGCAAATCCATCGCCCGCGCCCTCAACCGGAAATTCTTCCGCATATCCCTGGGGGGGATGCGGGACGAGGCCGAGATCAAGGGCCACCGCCGCACCTACGTGGGGGCCATGCCCGGCAAGATAATCCAGGGCATCAAGATATGCAAGGTCCGCAACCCGGTCTTCATGCTGGACGAGATCGACAAGCTGGGCCAGAGCTTCCAGGGCGACCCGGCCTCGGCGCTCCTCGAGGTGCTCGACCCGGAACAGAACGCCGAGTTCCGCGATTACTACGTGGACGCGCCCTTCAACCTGTCCGACGTGCTCTTCATCACCACCGCCAACACCATCGACACCATCCCCCAGGTGCTGGCCGACCGGATGGAGATCATTCGCCTTTCGGGCTACATCGCCAATGAAAAATACGAGATCGCCCGGCGCTACCTCCTCCCCAAGCAGATGGAGCAGCACGGCCTCAGGAAAAACAGCATCAGGATCGACAAGAAAGGCTTCATGCACATCATCAACAACTATGCCCGAGAGGCTGGCGTGAGGAACCTGGAGCGGCAGATAGAGAAGATCTGCCGCAAGACCGCCACGTCCGTGGCCGGCGGCAAGAAGCTCCCGGCCAAGGTCCTCAGCATCAAGGCAATCCGCGAATACCTCGGCACGGAGCTCTTTACCGACGATTCACTCATTAAGATAACCAGGGCGGGACTGGCCATAGGCCTGGCCTGGACCCCCTACGGCGGGGCCCCCCTCGTGGTCGAATCCATCGGCATCACCAACAAGAAGGGCGGCGGCCTGAAGCTGACGGGCCAGCTGGGCGAGGTCATGAGCGAATCCGCCACTATCGCCTACAGCTACGTCCAGCACCTTTTGAAAGACCGGGACGAGGCCGCGAAGGTCTTCAACAACAACATCATCCACATCCACGTGCCCGCCGGTGCGACGCCCAAGGACGGCCCCTCCGCCGGCATAACCATGGCGACCTCCCTCTATTCCATGGCGACGGACAGGAAAATCAAGCCGGGGCTGGCCATGACCGGCGAGCTCACACTCACGGGCAGGGTCTTCCCCGTGGGCGGCATAAAAGAAAAAATAATCGCCGCGAAGAAGGCCCATCTCAAGGAGATCATCCTGCCGCGTGAAAACAGCAGGGACCTGGACGATATACCGCCCTACATCAAGAAGGGGCTCAATTTTCACCTGGTCGACCAGGTCGAGGAAGTCATCACTATCGCCTTTACTGAAAAGGGAAAAAAGGCAAAAAAATCTTCAACAAAAAAATAAATGGAGAAACGTGATGCCGGTAAACAACTTAATGAAAGACATCGTTATCAACACCCTTGATGAAGTCTTGAAAAAAGAAGCGCCCGCGGATGTCTCCAGCGCCAGCAGGGACGATATCATCGCCTATGTTCTGAACCGCGTGCCCCCCAAGTATGTGACCAGCGAGCGGGGGTTTCTGTACGGCATCCTTGACGCCCGGTACAAGGTGCAGGAGCGCATCGACGTACTGTTCCTCATCTATGAAGCCATTTATAAGATCCTGAAGCGGCGGGATCCCGCCAGCGCCGCACGGGCTATCACCGTCCCGGAATCGACGGCATACCTGCCCCACCTGGTGGGCCAGGTCCTGGAGGAATCGACGCTTTCCGTGATACCCGATGTTGAAGTGACGCTGATGTTCGGCACGGCCCCGGCGGCAATGATCGATTCAGACTGGGAGAACCCGTACCGGACAAGCCAGGCCACCAAGGGCCACTTCCATTTCTGGCCGAAATACAGCGACAGCGCCATGAAAACAACGTCAGGGATCCCCTTCAAGCTGACCTTCAGGCACCCCCACTGCATTGACCAGGCCATTGACGTCAGCCTTGACGTGAGCGGCAGATCGGATTTCGGCGTTTCCCGGTTCATCCCGATAGTGCTCATGAAAGCAAAGGAGGAAGGCAAGGACTTCCCCTGGTCGCAGTAGTCATGCCATATTTCTTTCCGGAGGAGTTGATGGAACTCGGCGAAGCCATACTGAACAGGCGGTCGGTGAGAAAGTTCACCGACTATTACGTGACCGATGAAGAGATACGGGCCGTCTTAGACGCCGCGCACAACGCCCCCTCATGGGCCAACACCCAGGTATGGGAATTCATCGTGGTGCGGGACCGGGAACTCATCAGGGAGGTCACCGACACGTACTCGTCGACAAACCCCGCCCGCGCCTGTTCCGCGGACGCTTCGGCGATCATCGTGGTCTGCGCCAGGACCAAGGTGTCCGGATGCAGGGAAGGCAAGAAGCGCACCAAGTTCCTCGAGTGGTTCATGTTCGACCTGGGCATGGCGGTCCAAAACCTCTGCCTGAAAGCGCATGAAATCGGCCTGGGGACCGTCGTGGTCGGCTCCATGGACCATGACGCCTGCGCAAAGGTACTCCGGGTCCCCGAGGGCTACGAGGTCGTTGTGGCATTGCCCCTGGGCAAACCGGCGGCGCCGTCCGGGAAAGGCCCCACCCGCAAGGAACTGCGGACCTGCGTGCACCTGGACGCCTTCGGCGAGCACTACGGCAAAATCTATTGAGATCATTCATGTGACAAGAAAACAACCATGGCAGAAAAAATACCGGAACGCAACAGCATCCCCGAGGGACACACATGGGACCTCGCGCCGCTCTATCCAACGGACCAGGCATGGGAATCGCACTACGACGAAATCGAACGGGAACTCCCCCGCTACGACGACTACCGGGGCCGCCTGGGCGAGTCGGCGGCGGCACTGAAGGAAGCGGTCGAGTTCGACCTCGGCGTTTCCCGAAACCTGGAAAAGCTCTACACCTTCGCCCATCTCCGCAGCGACGAGGACAAATCGAACCAACACTACCTGGGCTTCCACCAGCGCGCCATGAACCTCTACACCAGGGCATCGGAGCTCTCCAGCTACATGACCCCCGAGATCCAGGCGATACCGGACGACGTCATTGCCGGCTTTCTGAAAGATCCATCAATGGCGGAGTACCGCTTTTATTTCGAGAAAATCCTCCGGTACAAGCCGCATACCCTTTCAACTGAGATAGAAGAGATCATCGCCATGTCCGGCGACATGAGCCATGCCGCGTCCGAGATATTCAGCCAGCTTGACAATGCTGACCTCACCTTCGGCCACATCACCGATGAGTCGGGCAAGGACGTGGAGCTCTCCCACGGGAACTTCAGCTCCTTTCTCCAGAGCCATGACCGGGAAATCAGGAAGAAGGCCTTTTTCCAGTACTACCGGTCCTATGACCTCCACAAAAACAGCATCGCCGCGGCCCTTCATTACTCCATCAAGAGAGACCGTTTCTATTCCCGTGTCCGCAACTTTGAGAACTGCAGAAGTTCGGCGCTCTTTTCAGACAACGTTCAGGACGAAGTGTATGACAACCTGATCGAAACGGTCAGGAAGAACCTCGGGCCCCTGTTCCGTTACCTTGATTTCAGGAAAAAAATGCTCGACCTTGACGAGTTGCACTTTTACGACACCCACGTGCCCATAGTCAAGGACGTACCCTATGCCATGCCCTATGAAGAGGCGGTGGCAACTTGCGTCAGGGCCCTGGCGGTTCTGGGGGAGGAATACACCGGGACCCTGGAGCAGGGTCTCCTGGGGGGATGGGTCGACCGGTATGAAAACCGCGGGAAGCGGAGCGGCGCCTATTCTTCGGGATGCTACGATTCGCCGCCCTATATCCTGATGAATTACCGTGATGACAACATCAACAGCCTCTATACCCTTATCCATGAGGCGGGGCATTCCATGCACTCCTGGTATTCCAACAGGAACCAGCCCTACGTGTACCACGACTACGCCATTTTCGTGGCAGAGGTGGCTTCGACCTTTAACGAGGCCCTTCTCAGCGCCCATCTCCTGGAGCGGTACGAGAGCGACCGGAAAATGAAAGCCTACATACTCAACCGGGAGATCGACAACATCCGGGCCACCCTCTTCAGGCAGACCATGTTCGCGGAATTCGAAAAGCTCACCCACCGGACCGTTGAAGAAAACAGGCCCCTCACCCTTGAGGTACTGCGGGATATATACCGGGGCCTGCTGAAAAGCTATTTCGGGAACTCCCTCGTGATCGATGAGGAACTGACCCTCGAATGCCTCCGGATACCCCATTTCTATTCCTCTTTCTACGTGTACAAATACGCCACCGGCATATCGGCCGCCATTGCCCTGTCGAGAAAGGTTCGTGCGGAGGGAAACGCCGCCCGCGATGCCTACCTTACATTTCTCACTCTCGGCGGTAGCGGATATCCTCTGGACGAGCTCCGCGTCGCCAGCGTGGACATGTCGCAGCCGGGGCCGGTTGAAGAGGCCATATCCCATTTCGGGAGCCTGGTGGACCAGTTCATCGGACTCTATGAATGACGGCCCGTGCTGCCATCCCGCAACGGTCCGTGATGACGTTTATCCTTTTTGTCAGGACGACCAATTATATATTTGACATTCCCGTTTTGTTATGCCATTTTAAGTAACAATTTACATGGAGGATACCGGCATGAGCAGTAATCTCTACACCTTGCAGTACCTGCAGGACGAAAAGATCCTTCACATGAAATTTTCTGTAGCCGCTATTGACAAGGACAGCGCCGCTGCCATCTATGACAGCTACACCAAAGAAGCGGACCTTCCCGATTTTTCCGATTTTATCATGGACGCTTCGTCAGTAACGGAAATAAGCGATCCGGCCATCGGCATCCTCATGAAAGCCATGGGGATCATGAAAAAGGCCAAGGGCTACCTAGTCATCGTCATGACGGAGGAGTTCCTCCAGAAAATCATGGTCGCCCATCCGGAGATGTTCAATTACATGGCGGTGTTCCACACCCTCGACGAGGCCAGGGCCTACATCAAGAAATCAAAGAAATAGAACCAGGCCGGGCGTATCAGGCAAGCTTGCGGGCAAGACCGCCGAGGATATCCATCACCTTGTCAGCCAGGGGCACGGTGAGGGTGCCGGTACCGCAGCTGGGCGTTATGATGGACTGATTGATGATATCGCTTTCGCTGATCCCCCTCCGGGCCAGCTTTTTGACCACCGCGTAAAAATTCGCTTCAACGTCCCCGGCGGCTGCCTTTTCAATCTTTTCCTTGAGGGTCGGCACAACGCCCCAGGCTATGCACTTCCCGTTCTTCAGGTAGCCGGGCAGATTGCGCGCGTTGAGGAACTTGTCGGCAATGATGTCGTCGGTGGCATCGAAATTGATGATATCCAGGTCCAGGCCAGGGTCCAGCAGTTCGTCCCAGTCGGCGTTCCCGCAGCAGTGGGTGGCCGCGAGCCCTCCCTCGGCATGGATCCCCTGGATTATTTCCTTGAATGATCCGGCAATCTGGTTTTTGTCCACGGAATAGAATCCCGAACCGATGATGGACAGCGACGGCTCATCGAAGGAGATGATCACCGTCCCCAGAAACTCCTTCAGTTTTCGAACCTGCCACCGCGCGTTCATCGTGCAGCTTTTTACTATGGCGTCAAAGAGATCGGGCTTGTACAGGGCATACTTGCCGTCCGTGACATCCGTCATGAGGCCTAGCGTCAGGGGACCGGTGGTCTCCCCCTTGAGAGCCAGGGCTCCGGCGGCCTTTCCTTCTTTCAAAGCATCGATGAAGCACCCGAAGCCGGCGGCATGCTTTTCATCCAGGCCGAAATAGTCCACGTCGTCCTCGATTACCTTGGTGTAAAAACGCTCCAGCTCGCCGGCTATGTCGCGGGACGTGTCAAAGCCGAGCTTCCTGTTCTCCTCGTCCAGGTGCAGGCAGGGAAGGCTCCTGCTGAACTGCACGTTCATGTCCTCATAGAATCCCCGCCGGGGGAGCTGGGGCCACGCCGGTATCTGCGTCAGCGTGTCGAACACGAGCCTGCATGCATCAACCGCTTCCGTATGGGGGAAGCTCCCTATTATGGTCGCAGCGCCGCCTGGGTGTATATTCATCGGTTTCACCTTTTCCGCTTTATCGCTGTCAATAAACCGCCATGAAAAATTTTTGTAAATAATATTTTTCTCTGGGTCCGCCGCCGTCATGGGCGCTGGCGCGAGTTGCAGGATCTGTACACTTTATTTTAAATATATATCAAAGTTATCATCAGATAAAAAATTTTCAGCAAAAATATTGACAAAAAGATTATGTCGTTTTCAGTGGAAAAAGAATGTCATGATGGATGGTCCATCAAACCGGTGAACACCAGTCTGGCCTATGGCTATCAGGGCTGGGATATACTATATATTGAACAATGCCCGTGTTACAACGGGCATTGTCATGTCCGGGCATCCACGGGTACTCCCCCGCGTTCCTCATCGCGTTGAAAATTCCACCCTGCCCGTGCGCACGTGGACCTTAACCGCCGGCTGCATATAATACCGCGTCGTCTTCGCCGGGTAATCTGTTTTCATCACATAGTACCAGTCACCGTACCTCAGCAGATGCAAGGTCAACGGCCTGTCTTTTCTGTATCGAACGGTGCCATGCCCGGGAAGGTAAGGCGTTGCCAAGGCAATTGCGTCAGCAGGCTGTATCGTTGCATCCGGGACATGGGTGGCATGGTCCGTGATGTAGACCGGTTCTGTATAAAAAAAAGACTTGTTGCATAACTAAAAAAGTGCTATTAATTTTTTCGATTAATTTGATATTGTCCCCATGGACATAGAGAAAGCATTATCAAATGACAGGACAAGTCAAGCATCAATTGGTCTTACGAAGGCA
>Ga0209407_1000268_pt1 | contig 73863 bp, 73 predicted proteins | sample AD_JPNHG3_MetaG_FD_184410 | JGI IMG/M metagenome (GOLD analysis project Ga0209407, IMG submission 184410) | Active sludge microbial communities of municipal wastewater-treating anaerobic digesters from Japan - AD_JPNHG3_MetaG (SPAdes) (version 2) | ecosystem: Engineered > Bioreactor > Anaerobic...
GTTTCTTCTTTTTAGCCATTTTCCTGTGTGTGATGCGTTTCTATCAGGAGGCCTGGAAAAAACGCAAGGATGTCTGACCATCCCTTTCAAAACATGATCTGACGATATAAATCAAACCCCCTCCGGGTAATTAATTGAGGGGGCTTTTACTTGGTCAGTCAGATAATTTTCGCATAGAGGAAAAACCAGATTATCTTCAGATATTCCAACAGAACATTTTTCCAATCCCTTAACGACATCTGCCAAAAATTGCCCGGCGCTCTTTCAAAACGCGTAGCCATGTAGTAGATATCATCTGTCTCATTTTTAAACACATGTGAAACTATTATTTTAATCCGCCTCATATGATAAGGAGAGCTGACGAAGACGACCGAATTGAAATTTTGTCGTGACATAATGATTTTTGCCTGTAAAATTTCCAGATGGGTATTTTCATAGATTAGTGAAGAAATTTTGTCATTTTCCATCTCCTCGCTGAAAGCCGATCTTGATAGTGGCACTTCTTTCATCCCTCCACCGTCAAATTGATACATCTTATAATAGGCGGGGATAATCAAATAATTTGCCAAGCCTTTATGGGAAAGCAAATGCGCTTCTTTCTTGCGCGCGCTGAAACTCTCTCCTAAAAGAAGCACGATCGTATCTACTTTTTTATCCGTTTTTGTAACATCAAATGAATAAAGCAGAAAGCGCGGCGCGCAGATAATTGACAAAATGATTATAATAGCTAAAGAAAAAAAAATGGCGAGACTTCTTCTCCGTATCATCATGAAAATATCCTTGACATTGTAAATATTTATTTATATCAAATAGTTGATATTGGTAACAATGTCAACATTTTATGAACGTCATAATTATTTTCTGTTAATTGATCCGCCGCCGCTTGTCGTTTTTTCCGGCGGCTGGTTGCGTTCATATAATTCAAGCGGTCGTATTTTTTCGCAATACTTTTTAAGGCTGCAAACAATTTATGGATGACTTCTTCTCGGCAAGCAATTGCCCGGCAATGAAAAACAAGGGACCAGGTAATTGTTTATACGCCTATATTATGGAAAATATCGATCTGGGCATCGTTATCCTTGGTTTAAAAAGACACGAAATCATTTTTAAAAATAAATTCGCTTCCGAACTTTTCCAGGACGCCAAAGAGAAACTGGGATATAAGGCTCTCATGACTTTACTTTTACCAACATACGGCGAATCGTCCCACAACGAGATTATCGGAAAAACCAACACCTTGTGGTATAAAAATCGGCTGCTCGGTTATACCCCATATATGATCTCTGATGATTTTATCTGGATAATCATCAGAGATATCACGGAGAGGAGCCGCCTGGAATCAATCGCCGAAGCGGTTAATTCCATGGAAAACACCAGCTATATCTTTTCCGGCATCAGGCACGAGTTGGGCAATCCCATAAATTCCATCAAAATGACCTTGAGTGTTCTGAAAAAGAACCTGGCCCATTATTCGACCAGCGCAGTGGAAAGATTTGTTGATCGTGCCATGACGGAAATCTCCAGGGTTGAATTTCTTCTACAGGCGCTGAAAAGCTTCAGCCTCTTTGAAAACCCGGATATACAAAATGTTCATGTTGAAGATTTCATCAAGCGCTTCATTTCCCTTGTCTCCAATGATCTGGGAAATGCGGGAATCAAAACTAATTATGTTGTAGTGCCTCCTGTTGAGCATATAAGCGCTGATCCGCGGCTTTTGCATCAAGTCATTCTTAATTTAATAACCAACGCGTCGGATGCGTTGCACAATTGTGAAAACCCCCAGATCATGATCCGTGCCGAAAGGAAAGAAGGTTTCGTTGCCATTACCATTGAAGACAATGGCATAGGCATGACCGAAGAGGAACAAACCAATCTTTTCAAGCCTTTTTACACAACAAAGCAAAGGGGAACGGGACTGGGACTAATGATCGCGTTAAAAATGGTAACCCTGATGAAAGGCAACATGGAAATCAAAAGCTATAAAGATATCGGCACAAAGGTCACCATCTTCATTCCCGAAGGCAGACATGATGCGCGCACGTAAAAAGAAAATTCTCGTTGTCGATGATAACGACATTTTCTGTGAATCCGTTCGTGATATTCTGAACAATGAGACCACTGACGTTCTTACCGCCAACACCGGCCAAGAAGGTCTGAAAATCTGCAAGGATTTAAAAATCGATATTGTAATTCTTGATCAAAAGCTTCCAGACACGGAAGGCGTGTCCCTTTGCCCATCCATACTAAAATACAACGACCAGACAAAAATTATTTTTGTCACCGCGTACCCCAGTTTCAGCAACGCGGTAGAGGCAATTAAAGTTGGGGCTCACGATTATCTTTCCAAACCCTTTGAAATGGCAGAGCTGGAGCTTACCGTCAGGCAGGCTTTCCGCACACAGGAGCTGGAAAAAACTGAGCAGATACAGAACTATCATGATGACAAAGAGAGCGAAGATATAGGGCTTGTTGCGGGACAAGCGGCTTTTGGAGATATTTTTCGCATGATCGATCTGGCCGCCGCCAGTGACGCACCGGTGCTCATCACCGGCGAAACCGGCACCGGCAAAAATGTCGTGGCGCGCGCTATTCATCATAAAAGCAATCTCCCGCGCAAACTTTTTTTGACCACTAATTGCGCCGCATTTCCGGAAAGCCTGATTGAAGCGGAACTCTTCGGCTCGGAAAAAGGCGCTTTCACCGGCGCTACGGCGCTGCGCCGGGGAATCTTTGAACTGGCTGACGGCGGCACTCTTGTCCTGGACGAAATAAGCTCCATGCCCATTCATTTGCAATCGAAATTGCTGGGTGTGTTGGAAGAAAAAAGAATCCGTCGCGTGGGCGGCGAATCATTCAAACCCATCAATGTCCGTGTCATCGCGATTTCCAATGTAGATCTTCAGGAAGCGATAAGATGTAAATCCTTCCGTGATGATCTTTATTACAGACTAAGCGTTATCCATATCCATCTTCCGCCCCTGCGCGAAAGAAAAATGGATATTCCCCTGTTGTGCGACTATTTTATAAAAAAAATGGCGAAAAGTTCCGAAGTGAGCCTTCCGGACAAAGAATTGAATAAGTTATTGGAATATGAATGGCCGGGCAATATTCGTGAATTAAAAAATGTCATGGAAAGAGCCTTGATTATCCAGAAGGGCAATATTCTTAAACCCTCTGCGGTGATAAAAAATGGTCATGATATATCTTTGTCCTCCGTAAAAAACTGGGAAAACGCAAAAAATGAAGAGATAAGAACCCTGGAGGAAATAGAAAAAGACCACATCAAAATGGCTCTTATAAAATATGAAAACAATTACACGCAAACCGCCAAAGCATTGGGCATTTCCCTCTCGACGCTAAAGAGAAAATTAAAAAATCACCAACCAAATCCTGTACGCAAACAATTCAATACTAGGTCATAATGACCTAGTCATTTTGAGCCGCTTTTTTACGACAATTCCTGTTTTTTCTTTTAAGTATTTGTTATTTCAGATTATTTTTAAATGTGTTTCTGTGGCATACTGTTTGCTGTAAATTAATATCACATGACAGTTTATTCTTGATTACAAGAATAAAAAATTAAACCAAGCAATTAATGGGAGAGAGTTATGATAAATACAGCAAGCAATTTCGAGACTTTAAAGCAAAGAATGACGACATCGCCCCAGGATTCTTTTTTTAAGGGAAAACTATCGCGTGTTTATGAAGTTCTCATCGTTGACGATGAAGAACCTTTTGTTTTGAGTCTCGCTGACGGATTAAGCACGTATAAAAAATATTTTAATGTGAGAACGGCGCCCAACGGCGCGGAAGCCGTGAAAATTCTCAAACTATCTCCCGTCGACCTGGTAATTACCGATTTGAGCATGCCGAAGATGGACGGCTTTGAACTTCTGGCCTACATGAACAGAAATTATCCTAAAATACCCGTCATCCTGATGACGGCTTACGGAACACCAAAAATAGAGGAAATCGTCAGCAACATGGGAATTTTCCGCTACCTGGAAAAGCCACTCGATATTAACGCGGTTGCCGACAACATCGTTGACGCCCTGGGAATAAAAATTTCCATTACTGAAACCAAAGCGCAAACTTACGACAGGCCTGACATTTCTTACAAACCAGCTGACACGCAAAGCAAAGTATCTATTCCTAAAAAAAGCGCGGAAACGGCTAAGATACAGGACACATCGGAAACGGAAGATAAGTCAAAAACAACCGCAACATTCGGATCACGCGCCAGTCTCGATCTCGAAAAAATCAGAGAAGAAGCGCGTCTGAAAGCGGGGGTGAAAACTTCCGATAAAAAATCAGTTCCTGATGCGGAAAAAAGAGCCATGGAAGCGGCGGAAAAACGGGCAATCCTGGAAGCCAAGGCAAAAGCCGAAGCGGAAAGATTCGCTAGGGAGGAAGCGGAACGCAAAGCTCAGGAGGCAGAGGAAAAAGCAAGGCAAGAAGCTCTGGCCCGTGAAGAAGCGGAGCGCAAAGCCAGAGAGGCAGAAGAAAAAGCGGAAAGAGCCAGACAAGAAGCTTTGGCCCGTGAAGAAGCGATAAAAAGAGCAAAAGCGGAAGCGGAAGAAAGAGCCAGACAGGAAGCTTTGGCTCGTGAGGAAGCGATAAAAAAAGCAAAAGCGGAAGCGGAAGCGGAAGAAAGAGCCAGAAAAGAAGCGCAGGCGCGCGAGGAAGCGGAGCGCAAAGCTAAAGAAGCGGAAGAAAGAGCCAGAAAAGAAGCGCAGGCACGCGAGGAAGCGGAGCGCAAAGCTAAAGAAGCGGAGGAAAGAGCCAGACAGGAAGCTTTGGCTAAAGAAGAAGCCCTGAAAAAAGAAAGAGCGGAAGCGGAAGCCCAGGCGCAGGCGGAAAATGACAAAAAACAGAAAGATTTGAAATCAGAAACCAAGCAGAAATTAAGCGCTTGGAAAAAAAGCTAAGCAAATAAAATCAGGCCAGGATAATAAACTATGAACGTGACAAAACTCAAAGAAGCAGTGGAGGTACTGAAAACCAATCTGGGTGATAGTTTAATATGCACGGCTATCGCGATGAATATCGACGGTCAGTCCATTGCCGGATATAACGCTACCCCGAAATTTGCCGCCCTTATTGTGAAGATCATCAAAGTAGTCAACGATACGGCAAAAATAGGCGGCATACCTGAGATCGGAAGATACGCCACTTTTGACTTACAGGAAGATCGTTTGCTGGTTATTATCCCGCTGGGCGAGTATATTTGGGGTATTTTACTTGACGGCACGAAAACACAAATGGGGCTTTTACTGAACATTGAAATTCCCGCGGCTATTGAGGCGTTTGCTGAAGCCGTTGCCTAATGCGCTATGATGGCAATCAACCGGTAATAATCAAATCAAGAAAGCGAAGATTGATCATGGATAAAACCATCCGTAAAACAACTCCGTATTCAACAGGCACGCAGAAAGACACTCTTTCCAACGCGCCGCAGGTGGAAGAACTTTTAAAGAACCTCGAATTTCACAAATCCATTCAAAATATCAATAATAGAATTAACAGCGCGGAAAACATCAAGGACATTATTATTGATATAAAAGAGGACATTCGCAAGTTATTTAATATTAATATACTCAATATTTATGCCTACGATAAGATAAAAAAAGAAATCTATACTCTAAAAACGGAAGCAAACGACATCAAGGAGATTCGCCTACCGGTGAATAATTCCACCATCGTCGGATACGCAGCAAATAACAAAAAAACGGTGCTTATCAACGACGCCTATGACGAACGGGAACTTAGAAGAATCCATGAGCAGATGAAATTCGATCGCAGTCTCGATCGGCAATTAGGCGTTCTCACCGGCCAAGTCCTGGCGATACCGATTGTTCACGAGCGCAATATTATGGGTGTCTTGGAAGTTATGACGCAAAAAGGCGCGGAGAAAATTGAAGACTACCGTCAGATTTTTCTCGATGAAATCTGCAACGTTCTGGGAATAGCGTTTCACAATCAAGAAAGATTCAATAAGCAGCGTCGCCAATCAAAGTTTGATTATCTGATCAGGCAGGGTATAGCCACGCAGGCGCAAATTGACAAAGCCACCGATGAAGCGCGTGACCAGAAAGAGACTGTGGAAAGCGTTCTTCTCAAAAAATACAACATCTCCAAGGAGGATATCGGCGCGTCACTTGCTGAATATTATAATTGCGAATTTATCACCTATAACGACAAAATACCCATCCCAGGGGACCTGCTGAAAAATCTTAAAAAACCTTTTCTGAAAAGAGAGGTATGGGTACCGCTGGAAAGAGTTGACGGAAGAATCAGGGTGCTAGTAGACGATCCGACGAACATCCTCAAGAAAGACACAATTGAAAGCCTGCTAAAAACAAAGCTCCTCAGGTATGATGTTTGCCTGGCGGAAGACATTCAGCGGTATATTGACCGATTCTTTGCCGCGCCACAGGATAATACCTCAATCGATGAGATACTAGGCAAACTGGATCAGGACGAAGAAGCCTACGAAGAGGATGACGGCGAAGTGATCACCGAATCTCATAGCGTGATTATGCAACTGGTTAACAAACTTATCAACGAAGCATATGCGCGACGCGCGTCAGATATTCATATTGAGCCGAATACGGACACCAAAAATGTTGATGTAAGATACCGTATAGACGGTGAGTGTTCTCTATATCAGACACTGCCTTACAGCTATCGTGCCGCGGTTGCCTCGCGCATCAAGATCATGTCCAATCTTGATATCACCGTCAAGAGATTGCCGCAGGACGGTAAAATAAAGTACAAAAGAGCCGGCGAGGAAGAAATCGAGTTGCGCGTGGCCACAATTCCTACTCAAGGCGGTGTGGAAGATATCGTGCTGCGTATTCTGGCCAAAGGGCGTACATTGCCTCTTGATGCGGTGGCTCTCTCCGACCGAAATTACAGAGAAATGCTGAAAATAATAGAGCAGCCATACGGGATGATTTTATGCGTGGGACCCACGGGCTCCGGTAAAACAACCACTTTGCACGCCTGCCTCAAGCATATCAACACGCCCGGTAGAAAAATATGGACCGCGGAAGATCCGGTGGAAATAACCCAGCACGGCCTGCGCCAGGTGCAGGTGCAGCCCAAAATCGGTTTTGATTTTGCCGCGGCAATGCGCTCGTTTCTGCGCGCCGATCCGGATGTCATCATGGTCGGTGAAATGCGCGATTTTGAAACGGCAAAAATCGGCGTGGAAGCGTCTCTTACCGGCCATCTCGTGTTCAGCACGCTGCATACGAACAGCGCTCCGGAAACCATCGTCCGCCTGCTGGATATGGGCATAGACCCTCTTAATTTTGCTGACGCCCTCCTGGGGATACTGGCGCAAAGATTGGTGCGCACGTTATGCAAGAAATGTAAAGAGGCCTATCATCCCAGCAAGGAAGAATATGAGGAAATCGCCGAAACTTACGGGAAAAAATATTTTGATAAACTAAATATTGCCTACACGGATAACTTTACGCTCTATCGCCCGAAAGGATGCGACACCTGCGACGGCACAGGTTATCTTGGCCGGATGGGTATACACGAACTTCTTATTGCTTCAGATAACATCAAAAGAATGATTCAAAGACATGAGCATGCCGAACCGATTCGCGAAGCGGCCATAGAGGAAGGCATGACGACGCTGCTGCAGGACGGTATCCAAAAAGCTCTGCAGGGTTATACCGATCTCAAGCAGGTCCGGCGTGTTTGCATTAAATAAGTTTCGTGCAAAGTCAAGCAGCGTCACTAAAATAATCGGCGGAGAAGACATAGATTTCTGTTTCCCGGTCTTTCCAGGCATCAGGGGGAAGACCGGCTTTATAACAAGTTTCCCGCAAGAAAGATTCTCTGTCCAGATTATGTTCCACGGCAACCTGCGGCAGCAGCAATCCCGAATTATAGCCGCGCACTATGTATAAGCCGTGTTTTCCCACCTGAATTTCATTTATCTGCTCGACGCGCTTTAAGGGGCTCAAAACAGAAACTTCAAAGCTGAGGCCGGGCAGCTCCTCCGGCTTTAGGGCGGGAAACCTGGGATCGTGAAAGGCCGCAGCGACCGCCATTTCCTGCACGGTTTCCCAAAGCGGCTTAACGGCCTTAATGTAGCCGATACAACCGCGCAAACGATCATGCTTTTTTATCGTCACAAATGCGCCTCTTTTTTCTTTAAGGATTTCCGAATCAACCTTGAATTTTGGCGCTTCTTTGCCATTAACCCTGGACGCGATTGTTTTTTTAACAATGTCCAATAAAATATTTTTTTCGTCTTGTTTTAATTCCATCTTACCCTCCCGATAAAAGCCCACAGTTGCGCCCAGTCCTGGGAATATCTATTTATTTCACCCTAATAATTCTCATCAAGATAATTTTTATTCAGCGCGCTGAGCTGAGAACAATAAAACACGATACTAAAGGCAAGCCTTGTTATAATGACTATTGGCTCCTTAAAATAAACGCCTATTGATAAAACAATGCCGAGACATATCCCACGACGGAGCTTTTATCACCGGTGACGTCGCCGGAATTCGCGTACTTCAAGACCTGCGATTTTTGGAAACCCATTTTTTTTGCCGTCATTATGGCCACGGCCATAGGCCCGCCGCCGCACGCTTCGGCGGAATAATCATTCAAGCTTTTGAGCAATCCTTCGGCATCCGCTTTTTCCAAGTGCTTAATGGCAATGCCATCCAACTTCAACGCTTTTTGATAATTGTAAAAATGGGATAAATCGGAACTGCCCACGACTAATATTTTTTTCCCATTCGCCGCCTTCACAATCGACTCGGCAAGCTCGCGACAGGTGAATTCATCCTGCTGTCCCATAACCAACGGAATAAAGGGGAATTCTCCCAAGGCCACCTGCAAAAAGGGAAGCTGTATTTCTACGGAATGCTCCTGAAGATGAGCGGCGGGAATTTCTTGAACGACTGAGCTTAAGGAAATAATTTTGGCCGCCATACCGTCTTCGATCGGCACAACGCCAAGCGGGGTTTCGTATCCTCCCCGTGGATATACCGACACCCCTCGGAAAGCGACACGGTGGCTGGGGCCGACGACAACCACCGCGTCATATTGCTTGCCGCAAATACGTTTGTACGCATAGGCAGCAACTTGCCCTGAATAAAGATACCCGGCATGCGGCACAACAAGAGAAATAATTTCGCCTGTAGGCGCAAAATCAGGTACGGCAAGAAAATATTTCTCGATTTCTGCACGCAATGTTTCAGGCTTTCCCGGATACCAGGAACCAGCGATAACCGATTTTCTTACCTCTTTTTCTTTTACCATATAGGCGATTACGTGATTTTATCACCTTAAATGCCAAACAGATCCTTTTTCCGTGTCCAAAACTTCCACGCCCATGGCGGCCAACTGGTCACGGATGGAATCTGCTTTAGTCCAATTTTGTCTCTTTCTGGCATCATTTCTTTCGGCAATGAGCTTTGCTACTTTTTCTGTACTTACAGCAGCTGTTTTTTCTTCAAAATTCATGATTCCCAGCACTTCATTTATTTTTTTAAGCATTGCCAATATTTTTTCCGCGCCTTTTATGCCGATTCGTTCTTGCGCCAGAAAAGCATTAATCGTCCCCATAAATTCAAAGACTGCTGCCAAAGCGCCGGCGATGTTCAAATCATCATCCAGAGATGACTCAAATTTATTTTTAAGATCATACAGCAATTGCTCTGTTTCTGCCTGGTCGCCGTCTGCCTGATCTATTGAGGACAACCGCTGAACAAACGTCTGCACTTTTTTTACGGTGCTTTTTGCCGCTTTCAATCCTTCCTCTGAAAAATTGATTGGCTTGCGATAATTTATTCCCATTAAAAAATATCGCACATCTGTTCCAGTATATCCTCTTTGCGCCAGTTGGCTTAAAGTGACTGTATTTTCCAAAGATCGCGACATTTTTCTTCCTTCGATAAAAACCAGCTCAGTGCTGAGCCAGTAGTTGGCGCCACTATGCCCGGAAAATGCCTTGTTCACGGCCAAAATATTTTCACCATGCGGAAAAACTTCGTCAACGCCACCGATATTGATATCGTAAGCCATCCCTAAATATTTATGTGTGACGGCGGCGCACCCCAGATGCCAGGAAGGCCTCACGCTTCCCCAGCGTGTGTTAAAGTATAGGCCGCTTTTCAGTTCGCTCAGATTGGATCTCTTAAAAAGAGCGAAGTCGGCAGGACTATCTTTATCGTAATCGTCAAGGTCTATCGATTTTTCCCGCCTGGTTTTAGATAAATCTATGTGAGAAAGCGCACCATAATCGGCCAACTTGGAAATATCGAAATAAACTGAACGCAGCTTCTCATAAGCAAAGTTTTTATCCGTCAACTTGTCGACAAGCTTAAGCATCTCGTCTACGTTCTCATGGGCTTTGACGTAGATATTATCTTTACGAATGTTTAAAAACTTTAGATCATCCAGAAATATCCTGGTGTATTTTTCAGAATATTCCGATAAATTAAGCTTTGTCTTTTCCGCGCCCCTGATTGTTTTGTCCGTAACGTCAACCACATCCACGACATGCCTTACATTAAAACCTTTATAAGACAAATAGCGGCACAAAAGGTCAGAAACAACAAAGCGGCGATAATTGCCCAAATGAGGTGTATCGTGCACGCTGGGACCGCAGGTATGAACGCTTACTTCACCGGCTTTGAGGGGCTTAAAAATCGTTTTTTGCCTTTTAATGACGTCATATAAATAAAAAGAAGGCAGCTCTTCCCTGAAGGTGAACAGCTCCGTACTCAAGTATCGCTCGCCACTGTCCGGAAAAATAACGACAACAACTCCTTCGGACATCTGCTTGGCTTTTTGCGCAGCCACAAACATGGCGGCTCCGGAACTCATTCCCGCCAATATGCCCTCCTCAAGCGCGAGCTTGCGGGCCGTTTCAAATGCATCTTCGTCCAAAATGTTTATCTTTTCATCCAAAAGGGTTTTATCAAATATGCCGGGGCGATAAGACTCTTTCATGTTTTTAAGTCCCTGAATCTTGTGCTTGAGATAAGGCTCAACGCCGATAATTTTAATATCAGGGTTTAATTCTTTGAGCCGCAGGGATAGCCCCATAGCGGTGCCGGTCGTCCCCAAGGTGGCCACTACCATGGTGACCCGCCCGTCTGTCTGCCGCCATATCTCCTCGGCGGTACCATGATAATGCGCCGCAATATTATCCTTATTATTGAATTGATCGGTGCCGTAATATTTATCGGGATTTTCCCGCAGTAATTTATACACATATTCAATGGACCCGTCCGTGCCTAAATTGGCCGGGGTAAAGTATAATTGCGCCCCCAGGGCTTTGAGAATTTTTTTTCGCTCTTCACTGGCCGACTCCGGCATCGCCAAGCACAATTTATAACCCTTGGCCGCGGCAATCATCGCCAGGCCTATGCCTGTGTTGCCGCTGGTCGCCTCTAATATTATTTTCCGGGGCGTTAACTCGCCTCTTTCTTCCGCTCTTTTAATCATAAAAAGAGCGGTGCGGTCCTTGATGGAGCCGCCCGGATTGGCGCTTTCCAACTTGGCGAGTATGGTTACTTTTTTATTGGGATTAAGGTTGCGGATTTCCACTAGAGGCGTATTGCCGATACCGTCAATTATATTTTCCCAGACTTTGCTCATTGTTGCTTATAATCCGAATCAAATCCAAATCAATATCTGCTTAATCACACGAGGAATAATTAACAAGACAAGAAAAATATGGTTTTAGCTATCCATTTTCAGCACGGGAATCTTTATGAACTCGATGCCCTCTTCTTTCAAATTTTTTTCTTCCTGAGAAGTCGTCGTTCCTTTGATATTTCTCTTATCTTCTTCCCCGGAATGTATTTTCAAGGCGACCTCGGCAAATTTATCTCCCACATCTTCAAAATTCTTGTCTATATACTCATGAAGAAGCTGCAGGGCTTTGAGCGGGGAAATCTCTCTTCTTTCAGCATTATTATCAGCGCGCGCATTTTTCCCCATAATTGTTATGGACGAAGGAACGATTTCCACATTGGCGCTGTTGCATGCCGGACAGGTAACCAGCTTCTGTGCTTTTTGCACAAGCCACGCCTGCCGGTCTTTAAACCAGCCCTCAAATGCATGCCCGTTTTCACACTTTAAATCATAAATAATCACTTATTTTGTTGCCCTTGTTGCTTTTTTGTCATTTTAACACTTTGCCAGACAAAACACAATCGGCTGTGAAGAAAGTTGCTTTAAAAAATCCTCACGGCAAAATCAGATTCAAAAAAATAAAAAAGACTTGCAAAAATAAATAAAAAAAGTGGACAATTGAAAATAAATTTTATATCGTGCCTGCCGTGTCGGGATGTGGCCCAGCTTGGTAGGGCACTGCGTTCGGGACGCAGGAGTCGCGCGTTCAAATCGCGCCATCCCGACCATTTATCAATCTTAAACCACTATTAGCCAACAACAGAAGCCAATTTAAATATGGGCAGATACATGGCAATAATCATGCCGCCGACGGTTCCACCCAAAAAAACAATAAGCAGGGGTTCCATGAGCGTCATCATCGCACTGACCGCCGCGTCAACTTCGTCATCATAAAAATCAGCTATTTTGGCAAGCATCGCATCTAGCGCGCCAGTTGCTTCGCCGACAGCTATCATCTGCACCACCATAGGCGGAAATAATTTTGATTCCTCCAGCGGTCCGGCAATGGACTCTCCCTCACTGATACTTTGGCGTGTTTTCAGCAGCGCGTCTTCTATCACCACATTTCCGGATGTTTTACTGACAATAGACAGCCCTTCCAAAATCGGCACCCCGGAAGCAAGCATCGTGGCCAGCGTCCGCGAAAATTTGGCGACGGCAACTTTTTTTAAAAGCTGACCAAAAAGTGGTAATTTAAGCAATAAAGTATCGACAGACCACCGTCCTTTTTCCGTCGCGTAATATCTGTTAAAAGCAATATAAATGAGTATCATGATTCCCAGAGCAAACCACCAATAACTTTGAGCCAACTCACTGGCCGCAATAATCATCAAAGTGGGTCCAGGTAATTGTCCCCCCATGCCTTCAAACATTTTCTGAAAAACAGGAATAACTTTGATCAACAATAAGGCAACAACACCCAACGATATCGCCAAGACTGCCGCCGGATAAACCATAGCGCCCTTTACCTTACTTTTCAATTTCATCGCCTTTTCCATGTAATTGGAAAGACGCTCTAAAACAACATCCAGGACACCGCCGGCCTCACCCGCGGCAATCAGATTCACAAAGAGCTCATCGAATATCTTAGGGTATTTTTTCAGCGCATCGGTCAAACTAGTGCCGCCCTCGATATCTTCTTTTATCTGGCGAATAATTTTGGCGAATACTTTATTGCTTTCCTGTTGCGATAAAAGATCCAAGCACTGAATAAGTGGAAGACCGGCGTTAATCATTGTGGAAAAAACCCGGCAAAACACAACGACACTTTTTTCTTTCACCCCGCCTTGCAGAAAGGGCAGGTACTCCAGCAAATCTTTCGGCTTTTTTTTGACGGTTAAGGACTTAAACCCCTGCCGGCGCAAAAGCGCCCGTGCCGCCAATTCATCGGCTGCTTCAATCTCGCCTTTTTTTATCTCATCTTTTCTTGTCGTCCCTACCCAGATATAAACCGGCATTTCTAATCCTTTCCTGGTAAAAAGATTATTTGTGCGCATTATAAGCTATCTTGCAGACAAACACAACCCCGCTAAGCAGTAGAGGCAATGTTCATCTCGCAAGTTTGCATGCTAAATATCTCTCTTTCGCTGACAAAATATTTCATACTGAATAATTCCCGCGGCGACAGCGACATTAAAGGAATCAAAATCCTCCGTCATGGGAATGCCGATAACAGTATCACACTTTTTCTTCAAAAGTGGCCTGATGCCTTTCGCTTCGCCACCGAGTAGAAGAGCGACGCGACAATTAAAATCGACTTCTCTTAAATCTTTGCCTGTATGCGCCTCCGTCCCGAAAACCCAGAAACCGTTTTCTTTCAAAAAGTCGATGGTTCGGGAAAGGTTCGTGACCTTCGTAACTGGAATCTGCAAGGCGCTTCCGGCGGACGCTTTGATAACGGCGGCCGTTACTCCTGCCGCTCTGTCCGCGGGTATTATTATACCGTTTGCGCCAAAACAAAAGGCGCTGCGTATTATCGAACCAAGATTCTGCGGATCAACAATACCATCCAAAATAACTACGAGATCATAATTTAATAATTTATGGCGATTCCCGATAACTGTGTCAATATCTGCATAAACGTACGGCCGGCAAATCGCAACCACACCCTGATGATTGACGACGCCTAAAAGCTTATCCAGGTCTTCTCGCTTTTTTATCTCCACCGGTACGTTCTTTTGCCGGGCGAGCGAGGTGATTTCCTGCAGCGCAGCTCCACCGCGTCCGGCCGCAATGAATACTTTCTCCAGCCCTGCTTTGCCTTTCTGGAGAAGAACCTTCACCGGATTAATGCCGTAAATCTTTTCCATTTCCGGCCTTTAAAAATTTATAGATTGGTCAACTATCCTGCGGCAAGAGCGTCCGCAATTTCCCGCGTAATTTTATGGCAAGCATCCAACGGTTTTTCTGCCGCGCTTATTGGCCGGCCAACAACAATATAGTCGGCACCGGCTTTTATAGCTTCATAAGCGCTAAGCGTTCTTTTCTGATCATCCGCTTTTCCTTGAGTCTCCGAAGTAGTTTCTGAGACGCGGATGCCCGGCGTGACAATAAGGAAATTTTCGCCCAGCTTCTTTCGTAACATCTCAATATCTTGCGGTGAAGCGACAACGCCGTCTACCCCGGCTTTCAGGGCAAACCGGGCAAGATCGCAAACAAGATCAGCCGCGCTCTTCCCAAAACCAATTTCCGCCAAATCATGGTCATCAAGGCTGGTCAGGACCGTTACTGCCAGAATGTCCGGTTTCCTTTCTCGCGCTTGCTCAGCGCAGTTATGCGCAGCCAAAACCGTTTCCCTGATCATTTTGCTGCCGCCGGAAGCGTGAATGTTAAACATATCAACGCCTAGCTTTACAGCGGCCTGCGCGGCTTTCGCCACCGTGTTGGGAATGTCATGAAATTTGAGATCTAAAAATACTTTCTGTCCTCTGTCTTTAAGTACCTTAACTATATTCGGCCCAGTGGAAGTAAAAAGCTCTTTACCCACCTTGAACATGCCCACATGACCGGAAAGAAGCTCTATCCAGGGCAGAGCCTTTTCATACCCCTCAACATCAAGCGCAAAAATCAGCCTGTCGCTTGCTTTATTATTCAAGATATTCATCATCGCCGATGAACTCAGTACTGTCCGGAATCGGACGAAAATCTTCCTGCGCGCCGTTCAAATACTCCGGATGCGCGTATACGACTTTGCCTGCCGCGATTTCACGCAAAGCAAGGACGATTTCTCTGTTCTTGCTGTCCAACAGCGGTTTGGCCCCTTTTAAGAGCTGACGCGCGCGCTTGGACGCCAGCGACACCAGGCCAAATCTGGTTTTGGCCACCCTTAAAGAATCTTCTACGGTAATTCTCGCCATTTAAAACTCCTCCCGATCATTATTTCTTCATAAATTTTTTAATTTCTGCCGCTAAATGTTCTTTCCTGCATTTTTCCGCGATGTAAACAGCGCGTAACTGTTGCACCGCTTCATCTAAATCCCTGTTAAATATTATATAATCATACCACGAAATTTCTTTCAATTCACTTTCCGCCTGCGACAGACGAGCCCTGATCGCATCTTTGTTTTCATGGCCTCTTTTTTTCAGGCGTTTCATGAGATCAGCGCGTGTGGGAGGCAACACAAAAACAAAAACCGCCTCCTTAAATAATTTTTTTATTTTTTTAGCGCCGCGCGGTTCAACATCAAGCAGCAGATCTCTGCCTCGCTGCTGATATTTTTCCATGATCTTGCGCGATGTCCCATACAGGTGACCAAAATTTTCCACCCATTCGACAAATTCCCCACGCTTGACACGTGTACGGAAATTTTCGCGGGACACAAAGTGATAATCCCTGCCGTTTATTTCCCCTGGCCGCGGCAAGCGGGAAGTGTAAGAAACAGAAAAATCCAACTTCGGGCAAAGACGAAGCAATTTTTGACAAATGCTGCTCTTGCCGGCGCCGGACGGTGCCGAAACAACCAGAAATAATCCCTGTTTCATGAAATCACTCTATATTTTGCGCCTGTTCGCGCAGTTTGCTCATTTCGCTTTTCGCCTCAATCACCCGGCGGGCTATTTCCAGATCATTGCTTTTCGAACCGCTGGTGTTGATTTCTCTATTCATTTCCTGCAGTAGAAAATCTATCTTCTTTCCTTCTGCTTCGTCACTTTGCAAAAGATCTTCAAATTGTTTGATATGACTCTGTAGCCGCACTATTTCTTCAGTGATATCGGACCTCTCCGCCATAATTGCCACTTCTTGCACCAGGCGACCCTCATCCATCTGATATCCAGACGTCAGCTCTTTTATTCTTTCGGCCAGCCGTTTTTGGTATTCAAAAACCACCTGCGGCGCGCGCGCTTTAATTTCGTCGATAAGTCCCCTTATCGCGCCAAGCCTACCTTGCATATCCTCATACATGGCGATACCCTCTTCCCGCCTCATTTGTACCATCACGCTCAAGGCTTCCCTGAGGCTGTCATTGACCACATTGACAAGGTCGTCACTGAGCTGAACTTCGGACGTGGTGGTAAAAATATCCCGAAAAGAAGCTAACGTCCTGAGCGACACTTCATCGGATAATTTAAATTCTTCTTTTATTCTGGAAAGAATTTCAAAATAACCTCGGGCAGCCTCCAGATTCAGGTGTGCTTTAGCAGTACTGTTATTTTCCTCTTCCATCCTGATACTGACTTCAATACGTCCGCGCTTGCATTTCTCCGTTATTTTCTTTTTTAACTCCGCTTCCATTGGAAACAGCACAGTTGGTAAACGCAAAGAAATCTCCAGAAAGCGGTGATTTACCGATTTCATCTCCACGATAATTTTTTTCCCCTGCCAGGCGGCTTCGGATCTGCCATAACCGGTCATGCTTTTGATCATGCGTTGCCCTCTGTATTTATGATGAAGCTCTCTTTTGTTTTAATTGCAGCAAATATTTTTCTCTGATTACGCCAAACATCGTTTTGAGCTTTTCCTCGGCGTAGTCGGGATATGTCCAGGGCAGCGCACAATATTTTCCGTCCTGAAAGATCAGCGTCAGATCAGCATAAATGCCATCGCGCAAATAAGGCCGATGGGCGTAGCCCTTTCCTGTGGCCAGAATCAAATGCGCCGCGGCAAGATAGCCGGGATCAATATTCACCTGACGCTTATTACTGCTGCTGAATTTATCTTCAATTTTATTTGCCGCCAGCTTAATGTCCGGCAGTTTTTCCGCATCAATTAATCTTTCCATGGCCAGAAAACGCCGCAGAATGTTTTCCCCCATCTCTTGCTGATAATAGTCCGTATAATCAAAAGACGCAATGGAACTTACATAATCCGGAGGCCCGTATTTTTCCGTCAACACGGCAATAGTATCATTTAAAAGATTTATTTCCCCTGCCAGAATGCTGAATATTAACTTAACCGGCAGAGCCGGTGTTGGTTTGCTCATAACACTTTGATTAATTCTTCGCGCGAGACGGTGGATGTGCCGATTTTTCCCACCACGATGCCCGCCGCCAGGTTAGCCAGGCATGTCGCTTCTTTCAGGCCGGCTTGCGCGGCAAGGGAAAGCGCCAGCACCCCGATAACCGTATCGCCCGCGCCGGTTACATCATATACTTCTTTAGCTTGCGTCGGAAAATAAGTATGCACGATTTTACGGCCATTTTCAAAAAGGCTCATGCCTTCTTCACCCCTGGTAATCAGCATCGCCTGAAAGTCATGCATCTTTAGTATTTTTTCACTCAGACGTTCCAAGTCTTCGCCGTTTGTTATTTCCATTCCCGCGGCGCGCTGCGCTTCATGGTGATTCGGCGTGATTACATGCGCCCCCTCGTAAATGGAAAAATCATTATGCTTAGGATCAACGCAGATTACAACTCCAGAACCTCCGACAATGTCCTTTATCCCGGATACGAGAGACCTCGAAACCACGCCCTTATTGTAATCGGAAATAACAACGGCCCCGATTTTTCTGCGCATCGCGTCGACGTATTGCAGTATCTTCCCCGTTTCCTTGGGAAGAATTGCCTTTTTGTTTTCCTTGTCAAAGCGCACCACCTGCTGTCCGTGCGCGACAATCCTTGTCTTAAGCGTGGTCGGCCTGTTTTTGTCCACGATGATGCCGTTTGTTTCTATTTTCTTCTGGCGCAGTTCCCTGAGAAGAATTTTCCCTATATCATCAGAACCAATAACGCCGGCAACATAAACTTTGCCACCCATGGCGTATATGCTGTTGAGCACGTTGGCGCAGCCGCCCAGCATGATGCTGTCCTTCTGGACGTCAACCACGGGAACAGGCGCCTCGGGAGAAATACGCGAAACTTTTCCCCAGATAAAATGGTCAACCATGACATCCCCGACCACCAACACGCCCGTCCGGGTAAAGCCGGCGATAATATCCAATGCTCTTTTTTTCGGCAAAATCTTATGCACGCTTTAAAATGCTCCCGCAACAATTACCCTTAAAATTAAAAAAGCGCCCGACGCGCCTCTGCCTTAAAAGCGGCGACATCCTATTACTAAGGCTTTAATTTGTCAAACAATTTTCCCATTAATTAAGGACTGTTTTTTATTGACAACATGCTCGTTTCTTTTTATTTTTATAGCTAAACAAACAATATATTGCAGCCAAAGCTGCGTAAAGCATCATTAAAAATTGTTTTTCCAAACGCTCTTTTTCACTTCTTGAGGCATAAAAAAATGGCCAAATTTAGATACGCCCAGAGCCAGAAAAGATTGCCAAGACCTTAAAAACATGGCCTTTAAAAATTCGTGCAAAATATTTAACAACTGAAATTTTACAGAAATAATGACAGATAAGGATTAATAATGCTCAATATCGAACAATTTCGCAGTGGCGACAATCTTGCTTATCTGATTTTTAAGGAAAAGGAAGCGATGGCGATCGACGGCGTCGCCTGGCAGGAAATTCTTTCTTTTTTAGAAAAAAATAACCTTTCACTTAAGCTGATTGCCAATACGCACCAGCACTATGATCATACCGGCGGCAACGCGCACCTAGCAAAAGCTAAATCGGCAAAGATTTTAACTTTTGGCGACTTAGGCGATAATAAAAAAATCGCTCTGGCAGGCAAGGCAATAACAGTTTACCGCACTCCGGGACATACGGATGATTCTGTCTGTTTTTACACAGGCCATGCGCTGGTCTCCGGCGACACATTATTCAACGGCACCATCGGCAACTGCTTTTCCGGTGATTTGAAAAGTTTTTATCATTCTATCAAACGCCTGATGCATTTACCGGATGAAACGATAATCTTTGCGGGTCACGATTACGTGCGGGATTCATTGGCTTTTGCCCGCCATCTGGATCCGGAAAATGCCGAAATCGGTAAATTCTGGGATTTATACAACCCCGATTGCGTATATTCAACTATCGCGGATGAAAAAAAAATAAATCCTTATTTTCGCTTTAATGAAAAGCCCATCATAGAACTTTTGCAAAAGATGAACTTGCCGCACGCCACCGAATGGGAACGCTGGCAGTCGCTCATGTCCATAGAATAAAATGCCGGATTTTCATCATTTTTCTCAACATTCAGCAAACCCTCGCAGTTTTTATACTCTTGACACGCTCAAGAAATCACCATTATACTAAATAAAATGAAAGCTAACGCGCTTTTAAAACCGCTCAAACTGGGGCGATACGAACTGCCTAACCGCACCTTCATGGCCCCGCTGACGCGTTGCCGCGCGGATAATCCGAAAAACGCGGCAAACAGTCTCATGGCCGAGTACTACGGCCAGCGCGCTTCCGCCGGCCTGATTATCTCGGAAGGATCGACTGTTTCCCCGCAGGCGGTGGGTACAACTAATATTCCGGGAATTTATACGCAGGCGCAAATCGACGGTTGGAAGCTGGTAACCGAAGCGGTGCATAAAAAAAACGGACGTATTTTTTGCCAACTGTGGCATGTAGGCCGCATGTCGCACCCGGATTTTCAGGGCGGCAAACAACCGGTCGCTCCCTCGCCGATAAATCCGCATGATTTTGCCTTCACCGCGGATGGCTTCAAAGAAACAGTAACCCCGCGCGCCTTAAGCACTGCCGAAATCCATGACATTACGCTGGATTTTAGCAAAGCCGCGGAAAACGCCATCAGGGCGGGTTTTGACGGTGTCGAAATTCACGCCGCCAACGGCTATCTGTTTCACCAGTTTTTCTGTAACTGTTCCAATACTCGCACGGATGAATACGGCGGTTCTCATGAAAACAAGTCGCGTTTCCTCTTTGAAACGCTCGCCGCGATAGGTTCCACTATCGGTTTCGACCGTGTGGGCGTACGGCTCAATCCCTGCTTCCACAGTTTTTTCGGCATCACCATCGACAAGGACACCATTCCCACATTTGAATATATAGTTAAGCGCCTGAACGGCTATTCCAATCTGGCCTACCTGCATCTGACGGAACCTTATGTTCCTGTGGATAATATCCCTTACGCGGTTAAGGAAGTCGCCAAGCATTTCAGCGTGATATACAACGGAACATTAATAATCAATTCCGGATTCCGCAGCGAAACCGGCCACCGGGTAATAGTCGAAGGCTATGCGGATGCCGTGGCTTTCGGCAAACCCTATATTTCCAATCCTGATCTGGTCGAGCGCATCGCCAAAAACGCCGAATGGCAGATGTGGGACGAAAGCACTTTCTACACAAGCGGGCCGCGCGGCTATACAGACTACGGCAGGATTGCTGATTAAAAAATAAGCATCAAAAATAAAAAAGGAGATTTTTTATGGCTAGAATAAGCGCGGGAGATAAATTTTCTGATTTTTCTTTGAGAAATCAGAAAGACATTGAAATCAATACCGTGAAATTTGCGGGCAAAAAACTGCTGCTTTCTTTCCATCCTCTGGCCTGGACGGATATCTGTACGAAACAGATGCAATCGCTGGAGGCAAATTTCGAAACTTTCCAGAAGCTTAACACAGTGGCGCTGGGCGTCTCCGTGGACGCCGTCCCCTGTAAAAAGGCATGGGCGGAAAACATCGGCGTGGCCAAAACAGATTTACTGGCGGACTTCTGGCCGCATGGGGAACTAGCCTCTCATCTGGGTATTTTTATTGAGCGATTCGGCTTTTCCGAACGAGCCAATATTATCATCGATGAAAACAGAACCGCTGTCTTCGTCAAAATTTATCCGCTGAAAGAGCTGCCGGATATTAACGAGATTATTGATTTTCTAAAATAATAAAAAATGTTTGGCCTTTGCTTATTGCCGGTGCTTTTTGTGCCGGTGCGCGTCTCCGTTAATACCTGTCAGCAGATACAGTATTGACTTACAAGATATAATCAATTACATACTCAGCATTCAAAAAAGGAAGGTTTTTTTATGATTCGTTCTGCGCTGTTAGTCACGCTGGGGGTCGCCATTACGGCATTTATGTCTTTCTGGGCGGTAGTTTTTTCCATTTTTCCCAACACCGACAACAGAGTTCATAAAATAGCGCAGCTCTGGGCCAGGCTTCTGCTGCTGATCTGTGATACTAAAGTTGAAGTTATTGACAAAGAAAACTTCCCCCATAAGAAACCCCATGTTCTAATGGCCAATCATCAAAGCGACTTTGACATATTGATTGCTTTGGCTTACCTGCCCGGACAATTCCGCTGGCTGTCCAAGAAAGAACTTTTCAACATTCCCATTTTTGGTGCGGCAATGAAAAGCGCGGGCTACATTTCCATCGACCAACAAAATCGTGAAAATGCCATGCAAAGCCTGGACGAAGCGGCACTGCGCATCCGCAACGGCAAGTCGGTCATGACTTTTCCTGAAGGCACCAGAAGCCGCGACGGAGAAATCAAATCCTTCAAAAAGGGATCTTTTTACCTCGCCATCAAATCCGGCGCGCCGATTATTCCGATAACAATTATCGGCAGCGGCAAAATTATGCCTAAAAGGTCTCTACGCGTGCGCCCGGGAAAAATAAAAATGGTCATCGACAAACCTGTTGAAACAAAAGAGTACTCCCTTGAAAACAGGCAGGAACTCATCGAAAGAGTCAGAAATATTATTATCAAAAATTATGATGAGTGGCGCGAGCCCGGCACCGCCGGCATCAAAGATATTACAAAGGAAGCCTCTTGAACACTTCAACCGCCGCGCTGCTCGGTATTGTTCAGGGACTGACCGAACTATTTCCGGTAAGCAGCTCCGCACATCTTGTCATTCTGCAAACTTTTTTCCCCGATTTTCAGCAACCGGGCGTGGCTTTTGACGTGGTGGTGCACATGGGCACGCTCTTTGCCGTGGCAGTTTATTTCCGCCGGGAAATCTGGGATATCGCAAAATCAATCCTGCCGCAAAATATTAAAGATAACAATTTTTCCCTGCCCCGGAAGATTTTATTTCTGATTATCATCGGCACGATACCCGCGGCTTTTTTCGGGCTTCTTTTCCAGAAAAAAATCCACGCGACGTTTGAATCCGCCGTCGTCGCGGCGCTTTTTTTGATTGTCACGGGCTTTCTGCTTTTCTTTTCCGACAGAGTAAAAAACAGCGCGCGCGCGGAAAAAGACCTCAAAGTTACCGATGGCATTTTAATTGGTCTTGCCCAAAGCGTCGCCCTGCTGCCGGGCATCTCGCGCTCCGGCGCCACCATCTCGATGGGTATTTTCCGCGGCGTCAACAGAACGGCGGCGGCGCGCTTTTCCTTTCTGCTGTCTTTACCGGCAATATGCGGCGCGATTCTTCTGGAGTCGCCCTATATCATGCAAATCACTGCCACGGAAATATCGGCTTATCTTACCGGCTTTGTCTGCGCAGCGCTGGCGGGCCTAGCTTCACTAAAACTTTTTTTTCTCATTATCCGCGAGGCGCGTCTGAAATATTTTGCCTATTACTGCTGGGCTTTTGCCCTGGTAACGCTACTTGTCAAATCTTCTTTTTTCTGAAATAATTACGGCCGCTGAAATTAATCTTGCCCGGCGCTGATAAAAAATGGCGGAAAAAACAAAAACCAATAAACGCAACCAGGAAATCAAAGGCCTCGTTCTTTTAGCGTTGGCCGCCATTTTTCTGCTTTGCCTTTTCTCCTATCACCCGCAGGATCCTTCTTTTACGCGTTTTGTTGCCGATGATACGCCGACGCAAAACTACATGGGTTATATCGGCTCCTATACCGCTGATTCCCTGATAAGACTGCTGGGCTTCAGCTCTTTTCTGCTACCGCTGGTTTTCTTTTTGTTTTCCTTGAAATATTTTTTAAGGCCCGAATTCGAGGTGAAAAAAGGGAAAGTGCTGGCTTTCGCCGTTTTCGTTCTGACGGTATCGGGACTTCTTTCGCTGATTTTCAACAGTGGCGTTACCATCCGCGGCGAGCAGTTGCAGGCGGGAGGTCTGGTCGGCTCGACCATAGTGAAAATTCTTCTTTATTTTTTCAACAAGGCCGGCTCTTACATAATTCTCTTCGTTTTATTCATTATTACACTTATTTCCATTGTGGAATTTTCTCTGGTTTCGCTGACCGAGCGTTTTTTCCAGTCATCCCTGAATATCTTCTCCCTGATTAAAGATAAGATTATGGATGCCTCCGGTTTTCTTCTGCGTAAATTCAGGAAAGATAAAATGGTAAAGACGGTTATGGAAGAAAAACCAGCGCCGGCGAAAAAAACCAAACCGAAAAAAATCGAACAGACGCATTTTGAATTCACCAGAACTCTGAGCGACAGCAAGTATGAACTGCCGCCCTTAACATTGCTAGAGGAATCGCCGCACAAGGATACGCGCGTGAAACGGGACAGTCTGATTACCAATTCGCGCATTCTGGAAAAAAAGCTTGCTGATTTCGGCGTGGCGGCGAAGGTCACCGAGGTTATCCCCGGCCCGGTCATCACCATGTATGAAGTCGAGCCTGCGCCGGGCGTCAAGATTAACCGCATTACCAATCTGGCCGATGACCTGGCGCTGGCGCTGATGGCGCCTAGCATCCGCATTATCGCGCCCATTCCCGGGAAATCCGTCATTGGCATCGAGATCCCCAATCTCAAGCGCGAGCATGTCTATCTCAAAGAAGTGCTGGATAATGAAGACTTCCTCGATTCACCCTCGCGGCTTCCCATCGCCTTGGGCGTTAATTTTGTGGGAGCTCCGGTAATTGCCGATTTGACCAGAATGCCGCATCTTTTGATTGCCGGCACCACCGGCTCGGGCAAAAGCGTCGCGCTCAACGCGATGATCTGCAGCATTCTGTTTAAAGCCCGGCCGGACGACGTCAAATTCCTGATGATTGATCCCAAAAGGCTGGAACTTTCTTCATACGGCGGCATTCCGCATCTCATTCATCCTGTTGTTGTCGACCCGAAAAAGGCCTCGCAGGTGCTGCGCTGGACGGTGGAAGAAGTCGAAAGGCGCTACCGCGTGATCAGCGATGTGGGCGCAAAAAGCATCGATTTTTACAATGCCTTAATCGCCAAGGGACCGAAGAGCAAGGCTTTCCGCGAAGCCAAAGAAGAGGTTTCCGAATCGTGGCATCAGGCGGCAACCGCTGATGCTGTGGAAAACGAACAGCAGATTGAACATGTCAGGCTTCCTTATATCGTCGTCATTATCGATGAACTTGCCGATCTGATGATGGTCGCCCCGCGCGACGTGGAAGAATCTCTGACCAGGCTGGCGCAGATGGCGCGCGCGGCGGGCATTCATCTGATTATCGCCACGCAGCGCCCGTCGGTGGATGTCATCACCGGCCTGATTAAGGCGAACTTCCCCACGCGCATATCATTTCAGGTTTCCTCCAAGATAGATTCGCGCACGATCATCGACCAGCAGGGCGCGGAGCAGCTCCTCGGCGCGGGCGACATGCTTTTCATTCCGCCGGGCACTTCCAAACTTTCGCGTATTCATGGCGCCTATGTTTCGGACAAAGAAATCACGCGCATCGTTGATTTCATCAAACTGCAGGCGCAGCCGTCGTATGACGCTTCCATTGAAAAATTCCAGCTGGCCGCCGCGCAGTCTCAGCACGAAGAAGACGATGATGACGAAAAGTATGGCGAAGCGGTGGCGCTGGTCAGTGAGTTGGGGCAAGCGTCTATTTCCCTGGTGCAGCGCTACATGAAAATCGGCTATAACCGCGCGGCGCGTATCATCGAGCAGATGGAGCGCGAAGGCATTGTCGGCCCCTCTGACGGCGCGAAGCCCCGCAAAGTCCTAGTCCGGAAGCTCCCCCGTTGAAAAAAGAAAAACCGCAAAAAGTTCATTTCATCAGCCTGGGTTGTCCGAAGAATCTTATCGATTCGGAGGTCATGGCTGGGCTGCTGAATAAATCCGGCCGGCGATTAACGCAAAGTGCCGATGACGCGGACATTGTCATTGTCAATACCTGCGGCTTTATTGACGCCGCCAAAGAAGAATCGCTGGAAGAAATACTGACACTAGCGCAAAAAAAGAAATCGAGCAGACAGGAGTTGAAGATTGTTGTCGCAGGTTGTTTGGCACAGCGCTACGGCAAAGAACTTCTTGCCGAAATTCCGGAAGTCGATTTGTTTATCGGCACGGGAGAAGTAGGCAATATCGTGCGGCATGTTAACACCCTGAAAATAATAAGCTTTCGCCGCACCAGCATCATCAGCAAACCTCAATTTCTAATGAATTATCATCATCCGAGAATAATCTCCGCAAAAGCAGCCTCCGCTTATTTGAAAATATCGGATGGCTGTTCGAATTGCTGTTCCTACTGCACAATCCCTGCTATCCGCGGCAGGGCGCGCAGCCGCATGCCGAAAGATATTTTGCACGAAGCGGATAATCTGGCATCGCGCGGCGTGAAAGAAATAATCATCACCGGCCAGGATACCACCGCGTACGGAAAAGATTTAAAAAACCACCCGCGTCTAGCGGAGCTTTTAACAGATATGACGCATATTAAAGGCATCAGATGGATTCGCCTCCTTTACGCTCATCCGGCGCATATCAGCAAAGATGTGATGGAAGCAATCGCTACGGAAAATAAAATCTGTTCTTATATCGACTTGCCGATTCAGCATATTGATGATCATATTCTCAGAGCGATGAACCGCCGGATCAGCGGCACGAAAATCAAAGAAGTAATAAGCCGGGCCAGGCAGATTATCCCCGATCTGGCTCTTAGGACTTCTTTAATTGTCGGCTTCCCCGGAGAAACACAAAAGCGATTTGAAAAATTATTGAACTTTGTACGCGAAACAAAATTCGACCACCTTGGTGTTTTTACCTATTCACGCGAAGAGGGAACAACCGCGGCCAAATTAAAATCTCAGGTATCGGAAAAGGAAAAGCAACGGCGGCGCGACTTAATCATGAGCGAGCAGGTAATCATTTCACATGCTATCAATCAGGGTTTAATTGGGTCAGTGCAGGAAGTATTAATCGAAAATAAAAGCGACCGGCTTAATTATTATTTTACGGGGAGATGCAGAAGACAGGCTCCGGAAATAGACGGAATTACCTACATTAAAAAAGCCGCGAAAGCCAAACCCGGCAAATTTGTAAAATGCCGCATCACCGCCGCTGATGATTATGACTTATTTGGTGAAATCATCTAGGAAAAAGTAGATTTGACAATTAAGCGCTTCTTACAATATAGTTTTACTAATTGTCTTTGCGAGGGAGCATCGCGACCAGCCTGCCCGGGGTAAGGACAAAAGTGTCGTCGCAAGCGGCCTGTTGTTGCAATTGTCCTCGCGGGGCGACGCAAGCCGCCGTGGCGATCTGAAAGATTGCTTCACCCACCGGTGGCAGTTTTTACACCCGGCGAATGCCGGGCGTAATGATAAACAAACAATAAAACAAGAGACTAGAAATGCAAATTCAGGAAGTTTTTTCCGCTTATCAAAAAGACCTGCTACAGGTGGAAAAATATCTCAGCCGATATATAACTTCCGATGTAAAACTGATTCCCGAAGTTTCCCGCCATCTGATTTACAGCGGCGGTAAAAGATTCCGCCCGCTGTTGTTATTAATCAGCGCCGCTCTTTGCGGCTACAAAGGGAAAAACCGCTTTCCCATGGCCGCGGTGATGGAATTTATCCACACCGCCACGCTGCTGCACGATGATGTCATTGACCAGGCGATTATGCGTCGCGGCAAGACTTCCGCCAATAACATTTGGGGCAACGCCGCCAGCGTTTTAGTGGGAGATTTTCTTTATTCCAAGTCATTCACCCTGATGACGGAAATCGGCGATATAGAGATACTGAAGATGATGTCGGATGTGACCAATGTCATGTCGGAGGGCGAAGTCTTTCAGCTTATGAAATGCGGCGATGTCAACCTCACCGAAGAAGAATATTTAACGATTATTCATAAAAAAACGGCGGTATTGATTTCCGCCGCCTGTTCTTCCGGCGCAATTTTGGCAGGGGCTTCCCAAGATAAAGTTGCCACGCTGGCGCATTTCGGCCACAATATCGGCATGGCTTTTCAGATGACGGACGATACTCTCGATTACATGGCCAAAGAAAAAGACTTCGGCAAATCCATCGGCAAGGATCTGGAAGAAGGCAAAATGACTCTACCGCTTATTTGCGCCTTGAAAAAAGCAAAACCGGCAGAGCGAAAATTAATCAAAGAGAAAGTATCGCGCAAGAAACTATCGCAGAAATCCCTGAAAGAAATTTTAAGCTTTATCCAAGAACACGGCGGCATTGATTACGCTCTTAAATGCGCCCAAAAATACATCACCGATGCCAAAGTAATGCTCAATATTTTCCCCGCAGGTACAGAAAAAGATCAGCTGCAAGCGGTAGCAGATTATATTATTTCAAGAAGCACATAACACCATTCCTCTTATAAATTAATATCTTAGAGGTAGTAATTACAGGCAAGATAACGAAAGGCATAGGACTATTATGCCGTTGACAATGTATCCCGTATGTGCTACAAAGCTAAAAATGGAGGAATCAAAGCATGGCTAAAACAAATACTAAAATAAAAAGCGCTATGGTCCGCGCACGAATAGAGCCGGTTTTAAAGACAAAGGCTGAAAAATATTTTGATATGCTGGGGCTATCAACAACTCAGGCAATTACCTTATTCTTCAAACAAGTTGAACTTCATCGCGGCTTGCCTTTTGAAGTAAATATTCCCAATGCCGAAACTGTAGCCGCTATGAAAGAAATAGAAAATGGCGGTGGCAAGAAATTCAATAATCCAGATGAATTATTCGAGCACCTGGGCATTTGATGATGAAGAAGGTGCATAGTAGTACCGCCTTTGAAAAAGACGTTGAAAGGCTGATTAAAAGAAATAAAGATATAGAAAAGCTCAAATCCGCAATACGTTCTTTAGCGCGTGGAGAAAAGCTTGATCCAATATATCGAGACCATAAATTGACGGGAAACTATTATGGTTGTAGAGATTGTCACATAGAATCAGATTGGCTGTTGATTTACAAATACGATGAAGAAACTTTATTTTTAATACGAACCGGGACACATTCAGATTTATTTAATAAGTAATGCGCAAACACTATCGCGGAAATGACTAAAAGAAATTTTAATATTTATCCAAGAACACGGCGGCATTGACTACGCCCTTTATTTATTAGATATTAGAAAGCGGCCAAGAAAAAGTGATTGAATTCCCCTTTTCAATAATTTCAATATCATCCACCTTAGTTTTAAGCATTTTAGATGATTTGAGGTGTTCGAAAGCTTTGACTACGTTATTTTTTTGATCAAGCGGTACTTGTAGGGCACCATAAAGTTCTTTACTTGATTGTTTCATGTCCTTCGGCATATCCCAAGTTTTACCCATTTTCCGAGCATAGTCTTCAACTTGTCCTTTGATAATAATCATCCAACCACCCTCATTCTTGGATATTTCTCCTGAATACTCAAGTGCGGCAACTCTTTCTCTAACTTCTCTAAATTCTGCTGTATCGCTTTTTTGCACTTTTCTCCAAGAAGATGAATTAGGTGGCTCTGCAGGGGATTTAGTTTCTCCTATGTAGGTTCGGTTTTTCTTCTGCGCTACGAAATCAGGACGACTCTTCCAGTGCTTTCCAATTTTTGTAAGTTTTTCTTCATTTATAACCTTGAAACCATCTGTTCTCAGTTCATTATGAGCTACACTGTAAAATTTGTTTTTACCAGTTATTGTATCTTCGCTCATATTGGATATATAACTCATTTTTTTGTTACTACGAATTGCTTTAATAAGCTCAACTTCTTTTATATCTCCTTTGGCAATTTTTCCTTTTATTACTAAAGCTTCTGTCGATTTAACAAGGTCTTTTTGTTTCATTACTTCTAAAAGTATATTATATCGTTCTTGTGTCGGGTATTTTTTCATTAGGGGCATAAAGTCATCTATTTTATTTCCCATTTTCATTAAAAGATCGGTATGCTTCATGGTATTTTTAACAGCACCTTTGGCTATATCATCTAAAAGGCTAACCGTTTCTTTTGAGTATTTAACAGGGTTTAATGCATATGCGACTCCACAAAGAAGAAAAACGAAAAGAAATAGGAATATTAATTTGCAAATTATGTTATTCACTTTCCCACATTCCCTCAATTTTTTGTTTTTCATCACTGTTCTCCTTCGCTTTTTTAAGTGCTTTTTTATACCATTTGCTTGCATTTTCGTTATCCAACATTTTTTTGTAAGATAATGCAACCATTCTAGCAGCTTCCGCCTCGACAATATTTTCATTAACTTCGTTAAAAGCTATCTCGAAATAATAAGCCGCATCTCTATAATTTTTTAGATAATAACTTATTTCTCCTGCTTCCCAAGCAAGAGAAAATATTTTGCCAATTTTTTCGAGACCAGCCTTTGCGAGGAATAATGCATCCTTATATCGTCCATTGTCCTTAAGTGCCGTAATGTATAAAATATATGGCTGTAGAGCTTTTGGCTCTTGAATATTGCCTTGTTGAAGTTTGATAAACGCATCATTATATTTGTTGTTAACTAAATTATTCAAAGCAATACCATAAAGCACGAATGAGCTCTCTTTTGTATATAACAATGCCGTATTAAAATCTCTTTCTGATAATTCATAATTTCCATTATTGAAATAAAATATAGCTCTATTTATGAGATCATAAGCGTTTTGTTTAGACCTTATCGGAGTTGGTATATTGTCGAACTTATTTTTTAAGCGGGGTGCATAATCTTTTTCGATCATATACTTGTAGCTGCTTATAGAAATTTTACCATTAATATATTCATCTTCCAGCGTTTTAATCTTTTTAACCAATTCTTTTACATCGCTACTTCCTTCCTCAATTAACGGAAGTTTTAAATACTCATAACGTTTATATGGTTCTTTTTTAATAGCATCAATGGCTTGTTCAATAGCTACATCAGTTATTACACCACTTCCCAAAGAAATAAGTGAACCAATAACAAGAATGCCACCTTTCATTGATCCGAGTCCTATAGCTGCCAATCCCGCAGATGTAGCACCACTTCCATATCCGAGTAGCAATCCTATTTGAGTTCCAATAAATTTTACAGTGGTTGGGGCTGTACTTAATACAACACCGCCAGAACCAGCAGTTTGCATAGTAACGTAGACATAAATTCCAGAAACAACAACGAAAGTAGCGATCATTGATGCTTTACCCGTTTTTGTTTCGAGAAATGGTTTTGGATATATATTATCGAAAGAAGCATCAATTGACGGTGGAGTAAAATTGTCATCGGAAGATATTTTATATGAACCTGCCGCTTCGTTAGTTTGAGGATCGCTGCAAGCAATAAAGAATGAGCTTAAGAAAATAACTGACAAAAAAAGCAATAATATTCCAATAAATATTCTTAGATTTATTTTCATTCCCTGTTCTCCTTTTAATGAAACATTTAACCTTGTTAAATGATTACATATTTATATTACATATTAGTAAAAATAATTAATAATAATATTATTGAATAGAATAACGTAGCCTCATTTAGTTAATTTATTTTTTTCTAAAGAGAGGCTGTCAGAAAGCATTTCTCCTCTCCTAGTCAGTAGCATATATGTTTTAGAACTTCCGTAAAATCTTCAAATACCCAAACAGATTTATCAATAACATAAAGAAATTATCAGTAAAAATATTTTACAGAAATATGAAGATAACGCTTTAATTTTGCACAATAATCTTTTTTATGTCAAGTTTATTATTATTCTACCTATTTTATATTAAGTGTCATTATTTATCCTTTTTGTTATTTTTAAATTATTAGTCTTTTATTTGAACAACTTAACAAGTATTGCCCCAATTTTGCAATTTAAAGCATTTTTGCGTTGAAGCATAAACATTGATATAGTTTGTCTGCGTAATTCTAGGTACGCACTTATGCTAAATATTCAGGTTTCCCTATTTCGATAGTGAAACCTGAGCGCTATTAATATACCCAGCAGCGAAAGAGAAAGGCAGTTACCGAAGATGAACACAAAATCTCCTATGTGCAAGGCATAAAGGAGGATCAGTGACATACCGGACGCAAGCATCGCCAGATAATAGCCGCTCAGCCCATCGGCGCGGCGCGTACGGTATGTCCTGATGATTTGCGGAATAGAGCTTACGCACATGATCACCGAACCTGTTGTTCCCAATATCTTAAAAAAATAAGCGCTTTCCATAAATAATTGCTCCTTTATTATTCTTTCAGCTTATTTCCTGCTCTTGCTTCCACTGGTTGTATTTCAGGATGTCTTTTTCCGTGATGACCAGGCAAAGCGCAACAACCAGCGCGTCGTCGGTCATGCCGATAACCGGCAGTAAATCGGGGATGACGTCAATCGGGCTTAAAACATAAATCAGGGCAAAGACGACCGCCGCGATTATCCGGTAAGGCACATCCGTATAATTGCCTGACCAGTAATCTTTCACCATGGAAATCAGCAGTTTCACGTCCTTGACCAGCCGCTTAAAGCTCTCGCTTTTTAGAGCTTTCTCCGTGATGGTATTGGCCATGTCTACCACCTTCCGCACATCTTCATTTTTAACGCCTTGTGCGCCCTGATTAATGAAACTCTCATTAATTACATTTAATTCTTCTTTCTTTTTCATCTTTATCCTCCTTGTAAAAATAAATTTAATTTAAACGATAAACAGTTTGGCAATGCCCCAGACCGCAAGGCCGACAAGGGCCACCGCGATGATACCGACAAAAACGACAAACCACTTCAACCAACCCAGTATCGCGGCCAGAACAAGACTGGTACGGGCCAGCCAAGCTTGCAGCAGATTGAGCGTGGCGATTGCCGCGACAAAAAAATCATCGATATAGCCGATTACCGGAACATCCGGAATGGCATCAATCGGTGAAAGGACATAAATCATAGCCAGGAAAAACATAAATACTGGCATGCCTAATGATTTTTTTTTCTGCTCGTCAATTACGATAGCGTCTGCTACATAATTTTGCTGTGACATAAAATAACCTCCTTTTTTTTGTTTAAATAATCCAATCCAGAGATGAAAACAGTTGGTGCCCTCTGGCGCACGAAAACTGCGTTCCCCCTGAACCTCCCAAATTAACCGGCCCGAAACTTCTCAGGCCGAATTCTTTTCTGATTGCTTCAATGGTGTCCCGTGTAACTGATTGATAATAGCCGGCAGGCGTGCAGCTTTTGACTTTTAGCTCTGATATGGGAATTGTTTCACGACAGGACTTGCAGAAAACATCTCCCTGACGGTTCAAGAGCAATTCTTTGATGAGTGGAAATAACCGGTTAAGGCATTTATTCTTTTTCAGTGATGTCTTGCTGATACAGATGTCTTTCCTGCCGCAGGCTGATTGCTTCTGCAGCCATTGCAGGAGATCAGCATCCTGCTTTACATTGTATTTATTAATGCGGGCGGATAAGCAATCTATTGCCGCCTGATAGCTGAATGTGAAAACAGCGCAGTCATTTTTGTAAATTAATTTACTCATCGTAACACTCCTGAAAATAAAAAAGCCTCCCCGGAAATGAATGTATCCACTTCGTGGGAGGCTAACTTTTTCAAACCTCGTAGGGTCTGTGTATGTTTATCGCTACGATAAACACCCAGGCATAATTGTCAGTCTAACTTAATAAATTTCCTTTCTTTTAAATATTGATTAAAATCATTATTCTAATTCCGGTTTCGGTAATTTCAGCTCTATTTTACGGGGCTGCCACTTTGTTTCAGCAATTTCAGCATATTTAGTTGGCTTACGGTAATTCTTGAGTTCACTCAGAGAAATCCATTTATCCACGTCCCCACGCCATTTTTGTGCCTTCCTATGCCAGGCAAGGCAGGTTGAGATAAGCCATTGCTCCAATTCCGGTGAAAAATCATCTTCTGTAGGCATTGGCGGTATAATCGTAATCAGTCCATCTACCGTTCGCTGCTTCTTTTCCGCATTAAGCAGGATAACCGGCACGTTGTAATCCGGGCCGATATCAATGTCTTCACCCGCATTCATTTCCAGGCAGTTGCGGTAATGGCGGCACTGCGGGCATTTATCTCTTGTGGCTGAAAAGCGCGTTAAAAAGCATTCCCACTGATCAATTTCCGGATTGTCTTCAGTAAGGACATTGCCGTCAAGAAGCAGGAGGAAACAGGGAATCATGAAACTATCAATCACGTCATCGCAGAGATAATAATCAAAGGACATGCGATCCAAAATGGCGCAAAGTTTTTGTGCCGTGGGCGGAGTTGCCATAATATTAACGTTATTCTCAATAGTTTGTGTAACCAGCATTATTCTTTACCTAAAACTCGTTAAAATAAAAAAGCCTCCCTGAAATGAAATATCCACTTCGCGGGAGGCTAACTTTTTCAAACCTCTTAGGGCCTGTTTATGTCTATCGGCAAGATAGATTCACATGCAATATTTGAAAGCACTATAATGAAATATGCAGATAAAGTCAAACAAATTTTATTTGCCTGCATTTAACGTGATTAAATTTAGATTAATTTTCATGTAAACATTTCATAAAACTAGAAATAAAATTGCGGGAGGCAAGCCAGCTTAAAAATGAATTATTTCCAGTTTCTACAAAATCACCGGCGAAATGAAAGAATTCACCTATATTGACTTTCTTCATTAATCCCAGTAAAAGCGAAGGTTGGTTTGCGTCTGCCCTTTAACGATATTTGCCATGCTTTGTTTTTCTCTGCCTGATAAAGACGCGCTGACTGTGTATTTTCCCGTTGGCAGGTCAGCATAAAACCAGGGGCCTTCCGAAACGGCATCAAGAACCTTTTTGCCGCTGCTATCCAGAATTTTTATACGGACATCTGATAGGTATTCCCTGCTTTTAACCGCGAATACAAGCTTCAGGCTATAGTTTTTACCAACGTTGGCTAACCTTTCGCGCTCATCCAAACCAATGCCGCCGCTTATGTATGAAATACCCTTGTATTCACCTTTTCCTCCGGATGGGGCGCTTATATCTCCGGTTGTCTGGCTTGTCGCACAGCCGGAAATCAAAAGAATGACACAAAATAATATGTTAATATAATTTCTCATTTGGCCCTCCTTAAAGATTGTTATTTTAACCTTCAGACCAGCTAAATTAATTAATCCTATAAAATTACCTGGGGAGAATAATATTTATCCTCCACTTCACCCGCGCGGTCTTTTTTTAACGCAAGAGGAAGAAATTCCATGATATCTTTTGCTGTGATGCCGTCCATTCCCTTTTTATCCGACGCCAAATCACCGGCTAAACCATGCAGAAATACACCTTTGCGTGTTGCCTCGTTTGGCTTTAATCCCAGGCCATACATGGCCACGATACAGCCGGTAAGCACATCGCCGGAACCGGCAGTAGCCATGCCCGCGTTGCCGGTCAAATTCACAAAGACATTGCCATCAGGATAGCCAATCAACGAATGCGCGCCTTTTAAAGCGATAATGCTGTTGAGGTTTCTTGTCGCCTCCTGCAATACCGCAATTTTATTTTTATCGATTTCCGCCAAAGATTTGCCGGTAAGTCGCGCCATTTCTCCCAGATGCGGCGTGAGAATCGTGGGGGCTTTTCTTTTCTGCAAAATGCCAATATCTTCCGCAACCGCGGTAAGTCCATCGCCGTCGATGAGCAATGGCTTTTTGATTTCCGCCACCAATTCCCTGACCAGTTGTGTTGTTTCCTCATCGAGCGAAAGCCCCGGGCCGATCACCACCATGTCCACCTTTGCCGCGGCGGCAAGCAAATTATTTTTATTGCTAAGGGCAATGCTTTTGGCGGCTGTTTCTTCCTGCGGCAGGTAAACAATTTCGCGGCCTTTCACCGCGAGCTTACTGATCATGGATTTCGGAGCGGCAAGCCTGGCATATCCGCCGCCGGATTTCATAAAGGACATCGCCGCAAAATAAGGCGCGCCGTAATAGCTGGCGGCGCCGGCGATAAACAAAACATCGCCTACCGAACCCTTGTGTGCCTGAACCGAACGCCTGGGCAAAGGCACATGATCGTTGGTCGCAATTTTTAAAGAAGCGCTTTGCGTTAAAGAAGGCGGAAAAGAGATGTGCGCGACAAAAAGAGCGCCGCATTGTTCATGTCCCGGATAAAGCATGTTGCCAATTTTGGGCAAGCCAAACGTTACGGTATAATCAGCTTTTACCGCTGCGCCCAAAATCTCACCCGTATCACCGTTGACGCCGGAAGGAATATCCAAAGACAAAACTTTCTTTTTGCTTTTATTTATGAGGGAAATTACTTCCGCGGCCAATCCCGTAACCGGACGGTCGAGCCCCGTGCCGAATATCGCGTCAATAATCAAATCACAGTGCGCTACGTCTTTTTTTGCCTGGGCCGCGCTCTGCAGCGCACAAATTTCCACAGGCAGTTTTTCTAATATAGCCATGTTGGTTCGCGCGGCGCCCTTGAATTTTTCTTTATCTCCGAGCATAAAGACTTTCACCAAACCACCGCCGGAATGAATAAGCCTTGCCACGGCCAGGCCGTCGCCGCCGTTATTACCCATACCGCAGAAGATAACAAATTTCCTGCCGTCAATGCCGACTTTATGCTGCATTAAAGCGACCGAGGCCAAAGCGGCATTTTCCATGAGAATTTCCTCGGCGATGACCAGATTCTCGATGCAGTAGCGATCCATGAACCGCATTTCTTCCACGCTGGCTATTTTCATGTCCCTCTCCCTTAATATTTTGCGCGCTGTGCCGATTTGTAGTAATATTACATTCACTCAAGGTATTTTCCAATAACAATTTTCAAAGGATTTTTATGGACAAATTGAGCGAAGCCATCAAAAAACGGGTGTCGTGCCGCACATATTCCGACAAGCCGATTGAAGAAAACATCCGGCGGCAGCTTGAAGCAATAGTAAAGGCGGCGCATGAAGGGCCTTTCGGCAACAGGCCGAAGTTTAAGCTGCTGAGCATGGAAACTGTCACACCAGCCCAGTGGAAAAAAATGGGGACTTACGGCGTCATCAAAGGCGCGCGAATTTTTCTGGCTGGCATTATTCGTCCCGGTCATATGGCCATGACGGATTACGGCTACTGCAAGGAAAAAATCATTTTACAAGCGACATTGCTGGGACTGGGAACCTGCTGGCTGGGCGGCACATTCCAGTCCGATTTTTTTGCCCAGGCCGCCGGATTGCAACCAGGCGCACTGATGCCTACAGTAACACCGCTGGGGTATCCCGCCTCGCAAAAATCGCTGACGGAAAAACTCATGCGGCGTTTTGCCGGTTCCGACCAGCGAAAACCATGGAAAGATATTTTCTTTGCCGATGATTTTTCCCGGCCCCTGCCCGAAAATGCCGCCGGCAGATACCGCGCGGCGCTGGAAAATCTGCGCCTGGCGCCTTCCGCTTCCAACAAACAGCCGTGGCGGGTTTTATACAACGCGGAAAAGAAGGTCTTTCACTTTTTCCTTGAACGATCGCAACAATACAAAATGATGGGCATAGCGCATCTGCAGGATATCGATCTGGGCATTGCCATGAGCCATTTTGAAATCACGGCGCGGGAGATGGGGCTTAAAGGCAGTTGGTCGATAAAAAAAGACATGCCGCAGGAAAAAATGAGGGAATACATGGTTAGCTGGCAAGAGGCAGAAAAAAATTAGAGCTAATTCACCCGCAGAACTTTGGCGCCCTTGATCTTTCCCTCTTTCAGCTCCGCAAGCGCGCGGTTGGCTTCCTCCAAAGGGTATTCTTCAATCTGCGGAATTATCGGGATTTTGGCGGCAAGGTTTAAGAATTCTTCGATATCCAGGCGCGTCACGTTGGCGACGCTTTTAATTTCCTTTTCCTGCCAGAGATGCCGGGCGTAATCGATTTCTAGCAGATATTCTTTATCCGCATCTTCCTTGCGGATGGCGTTAATAACCAGACGTCCGCCCGGCGCGAGATTTTTGAGCGCCTCCACCACCGGTTTCCAGACCGGCGTGGTATCGATTATCGTCTGAATTTTTCCCGGCGGTTCATTGGTCGTGTCTCCCGCCCAGGTCGCGCCCAGATCTAACGCGAAATTGCGCTCGCGCGCGGCACGGGCAAAAACAAATATTTCGCTTTGCGGATAAAGATACCGGGATAATTTCAAGACCATATGAGCGGAAGCGCCAAAACCCGTTAATCCCAGGCTTTGGCCGTCGGCAAGATTGGCCAGACGAAGCGAGCGGTAACCGATCGCGCCAGCACATAAAAGAGGCGCGGCCTGAGAATCACTGAATATTTCCGGGATGAAAAAAGCAAAATTCTGGTGGATTTTTATATATTCCGCGTAGCCGCCCTGCGCGTCACGACCGGTCGCCTGAAAATCCGCGCAGAGATTTTCGCCGCCGGCCAGGCACTGCGGGCATTTTCCGCAGGCCCAATAGATCCAGCCGATACCTACGCGTTCATTTATTTTGAATTTATTTGCCCGCGCTCCGCAGTCGATCACCCTACCGACAATCTGATGCCCTAAAATCGCGGGAAAGCGCGGCGGAGGAGCTCTGCCTTCGATTTCATCAAGCTCCGTGTGGCAGACACCGCAGGTGGAAACCTTGACAAGAATTTCTTCATCAGCGATGGAAGGAACAGGCATATCAGCAAACTTAAGCGGCTGCCTGTTTTCCCTGAGGTTTGTTATTCCCTCCAGAATAAGGGCTTTCATCTATGGCCAAACCTAAAAAAGATTTCTCTTTAACCTTTAAAAGCCGCGGGCATTTCCAGGGGCACGTCAACAGCGCTGATGTATTTTTTTACCACATCCTGTTTTCCCGCGATTTTCAGTTTATCGAACAAAAAAGAAAACTGCTTTTCGAGCTCCGCGCCCAGCTTATCGCGGGTTTTCGCGGGAAGATGCCAAAGTTCCAGCTTAAACGGCCCGAAACCTTTTTTGCGCGTTTTATAGATAAACTGCTCTTCCGTGTCTTTTTCTTTCCATTCGTCCTTAAAATTGGTTTTGAGGTATTGATACATCTTTTCCCGCAACTCACCGGGAAGATTTGCGCTGTCGTAAATGATGTTTTGAAAACCGGTGGCCAGGTGTATTTCCGCGGTGCCCACCGCCGGAAATTTATCAAAAGCTTCATCGGGCAGCGTGGAGGCCCCATGCTGCACGGCTCCGGCTAGGCCATATTTATCGCGTGCGACTGCGGAGAGTTTCTCCAGCACGTCAAAATCAATTTTTACCTGGGCCACGGTTCCGTCCGCCAGCGGCACGCCGCCGTGCGTTGTGCCCGTCTGCACGCTTATTTTACTGATGCCGGTCAGAGAAGGTCCCCGTTTTTTCAGCTCTTCGAGGTAGCCTTCCATAAACGCTTCCAGCTCCTCGACCGTGCTGTTTTTACCGCCGACTTCGCCAATCTCGCCGCCTACGGAAATAGTAATCCCTTCCGGTTCCAGATCACGGATCATCGTGGTCAGTTCCGCAGCCAGCGTGTAATTGGTCTTTTGCTGTTCTTTTACCGTGGGGCAGGATAAATCAACCAGCGTGGAGGTATCAATATCAATATTAAAAAACCCGGCATCAATGGCTTCCCAGATTAAATTTTTCACCGTCTGCGTTTCTTTGGCGGCGTCCGCGGCGTATTTCTTCGCGCTAATCTGAAAATGATCGCCCTGCAGAAACACCGGCCCCTGGTAACCGGTTTTTATCGCCGCGGCTTTTATGGCGCAAGTGTATTCCGCCGGGCGCTGCATCGTGTAATCGATTTCCGAACGGGCAATCTCAAAGATAACCGGGCCTGCCTTTGCTTTCATCGCGGCGCGGAAAATGGCCTGGGCCGTGTCATAGGTGATCATCCGGATATTAATCGCCGGCACGGTGAATCCCGCCACTTCTTTGCGCCCCATCGCCTCGTAAAGCGGCTGAATCGATGCGGAATAAATCCCCAGCGCGCGCGCCGCGCGGCGGATAATCCAGCAGGCCGCATCCTGCGCGGCTTTGTCCGCGCTGAACACCTTGGTGTAAATCAGATCATCGATCAGCTTATTGCGGAATTTCGCTTCATCCATAATCGTTATATCCTGTCCGTCCACCTTTATGATCTTTGCGCTTTTTTCCTTCAGCTTGTCTTTATTCTCGAAAATCATACCTTCTCCTTTACGGGGGAATTTGTATTTAAATTAATTGCGCCTCTTCGTGAAAAAACAATATTAATATCAGCCAATGATTTTTTCTATCGCCTTAATCTTCGCCTCCAGATTAATCAGGTAAGCCTCTTCGGGTTGTTTGTCGCCCTTTATCGGATCATATTCCTCCTGCTTAATGATTGACGCTATTTTTTTATAATCATTTCCGTGCAGCTTCAACAAATCTTCTATTTTCCGGCGAAAACCGAGCGTCTGTTCAATCGCCCGCGGGATAAACGCCTTTGCGTCCTGCTGCGTGTAATACCAGCCGTGCGCCAGTACCAGAATTTCTACGTCATAGGCCGCGAGTTTTTTAAGTGATTCCAGATACACATGATAGTCCGTCAAAAACTCGCTAAAAATATGTTCGCCCAGACCCGGCACGCCGACAGATTCCGAAGGAATCAGCACTTTATACTCCGGAATATAAAAACTGAGCATATCCCGCGTGTGGCCGGGAGTTTTTATTATCTTAACATGGAGATCACGCGCCACCTCCACTATTTCGCTGTCTTCCAGCACCCGATCAACGGAAAAAGGCTCAAAATACACCTTGCCGTCCGGCGCGACCGTGTTGAGCCTTTTAATCAGCTTGACGGCGGTGGGTTTTTTAATTATTTCGGCCGCCTCCCGCGAAGCCGCAATCACAAGTCTAGGCATCGCTCTTTTGAGAAATCCCGCCGCGCCGCAGTGATCAAAGTGGACATGGCTTAAAAAAAGGCTCTCGGGCCTTCTTTCCCCCATCAGCTTTATTATTTCCTGCCGGTAATGCTCGCCAAAAACATAGATACCCGCGTCGAACATTACCGGATGTTCACCTTCGAGCAAAAATGTCGGGACGGGCTGCGGTCCCAGGCAGTAAAAATTACCCGTGACCCTACCCGGCTTACTTGCACATTTCATAATTAATAATCAGCATCAACAAAGCGCAACTGCCATTTGAAAAATCGCGCAGGTACAATATTCTGAAATCATCAAGCCAAAAACTCTTTTGCCAACTCCACTTCCGCACGGCTGCCGATATAAATTGGTGAACATTTATTGATATTTTCCACTTCTAAAGAAAGAATGTCCTCCTTTCCGTCTGTGGCCAGGCCTCCGGCCTGCTCCATGATAAAGGCCATCGGCTGCAGTTCGAATAAAAGCCGCAATTTCCCGCGCGGCGCTTTTTGGAGCGCGGGATAGGTGAAAATCCCGCCTCTTTTTATCAGCACCTGGTTGATATCGGGAACGAAACCGCCGCTGTAGCGCAGCTTGTAACCTTCTTTCTCCAGATGCTCAACGAATTTCTGATGCGCGGGTATCCACTCGCAGCGCAGGCCGCCGGGGGAAATAATGGATCCTTTTTCCTTCATTTGTATATTTTCCTGCGCCAGCACATATTCGCCTTCGCGGTTCAAGACAAATTCGTGCGCTCCCTTTCCCGCGGAATAAATCATCGTGATGAGCGGGCCGTAGGTTATGTAAAGAGCCGCGGCCATCGAGTCCTTGCCCCGGCCCAGAATGGAATCCTTATGGATGCCGATAATCGTGCCGATGGCGAGATTGGTATCCACCAAAGACGAGCCGTCCAGCGGGTCGGCGGTAACGATGTATTTTTCCCTGCCGGAGCCGATTTTGACGATTTCCCTGAGCTCCTCGGAGGCGTATTCGCGCACAAAGCCGGAATATTGAAGCTGATTTTTCATGATGTCATCGGAAGCTTGATCAAGCGAAAGCTGATCTTCGCCGTAGATGTTTTTGGAGCCAGCCAATTTGCGGTTGGCCTCGTGAATTTTCGCGGAAATATATTTTCCAACCACGGCAATCTGCCAGATCAGGCGCCGCAGCTCTTCTTCCACCCCGGCCATCCACATGTGCCGCCTTAAATCAATGATATTTTTCGTGTAGTCGTTGATTCCTTCTCCCATAGATGCCTCCGCAATTGATTTAATGACGCCTGATTTTTACCGCTGAAACCGGATGTATTCTCTGGCCTTATTCTTACGGCCTTATTGATTAACATTCTTTGCGATTTCATGCAAATATTAAGACCATTTTTGCGGCAAATATCTTCTTTCTTTTTAATAAACGATTGATTTTTATATCAAAATATTTAGCGGCTGTATTTTTCCGTTTCAAACCGTCGACCTGATTATTATCATGATGAAAGACTCTTTTGACGTTGACATCGTGACCTCGTTGCGCTAGTAGAGATTCTTCTTTGCGCCCCAGGCGCCGTTTTCCCAATTTGCAAAAATTTATTTAGTCGGGAGGTTATGATGAGTTTCGCAAAATCATACAAGATTGCCGTTATTCCTGGAGACGGAACAGGCCCCGAAGTTATCGCCGAAGGATTAAAAGTTGTTAAAGCCGTCGCAGAGGCAGAATCTTTGAAATACGATTTAATCCACTACGACCTGGGCGGCGAACGCTATAAAAAAACCGGCGAAATTCTGCCGGACTCCGTTCTGGAAGAGCTCAAAAAGTTCCACGCTATTTATCTGGGCGCGATCGGCCATCCCGACGTTAAGCCGGGAATTCTGGAAAAAGGGCTGCTGTTGCGCCTGCGTTTCGAGCTTGATCAATATATCAATCTACGCCCCGTAAAACTTTATCCTAACGTCCCCTGCCCGCTCAAAGATAAGGGGCCAAAAGACATCGATTTTGTCGTTGTGCGGGAAAACACAGAAGGGTTGTATACCGGCGCGGGCGGCGTTCTTAAAAAAGGCACGCCCGATGAAGTAGCAACGCAGGAATCCATCAACACCAGAAAAGGAGTGGAGCGCTGCCTGCGCTACGCCTTCAAATACGCGCAGAAACGCGACAAGGCAAAAAAACTCACGCTGTGCGGCAAGACTAATGTTCTGACCTACGGCTTTGATCTCTGGGAAAGAACATTTTATGAAGTAGCCAAGGATTATCCGGATATCAAAACGGATTACGCGCATGTGGACGCCACCTGCATGTGGATGGTGAAAAATCCGGAATGGTTTGATGTTATTGTCACGGACAACATGTTCGGCGATATTATCACCGATCTGGGAGCGATGATTCAGGGCGGTATGGGCATTGCAGCGGGAGGCAATATAAACCCCGAAGGCGTTTCCATGTTCGAGCCGATTGGCGGCTCCGCCCCCAAATACACAGGGCAAAACGTGATTAATCCGCTGGCCGCCATCTGCGCGGGCGGCATGATGCTGGAAACGCTCGGAGAGGACAAGGCCGGCAAAAGAGTGGAGACGGCGGTCATCAAACTTCTGGAAAGCGGCAAGCTCAAAAGCCTCGATGCCGGTAAAATGGGCATGACAACCAGCGAGATTGGCGACTGGCTGGCGAAAAATATTTAATCCGCCTGGTATTTCTGCAGTTTGGCGCGCAGTGTTTTACGGGTAATGCCCAGGCGGCGCGCCGCTTCGCTTTTATTGCCCCCGCAAGCGACAAGCGCGTCCAGGATGCTTTTTTTCTCCACGTCCTCAAGCGACATATTTTGCGTCTGCTTTTCCGCATCCGCGGCAAAGGCAGACGCTTTTTCTTCCATAATCAAAGCAATTTCCTCGGCATCCAGAATTTCCGCCCGAGATAAAACGACCGCTCTTTCCACGGCGTTCATCAGCTCGCGGATATTGCCCGGCCAAGGATAAGCCAAAATCTTTTCCAGCGCCCGCGGCGTGAATCCTTTGATTTTTTTATTGTTGCGGTCAGCGAAAAGTGCGAGAAAATGCTGCGCCAGCATGGGAATGTCTTCTTTCCTTTCCCGCAACGGCGGCACACGCAGAGAAACAACATTGAGCCGGTAGAACAAATCTTCGCGGAAATTTCCTTTCTGGATTTCTTCTTTCAAGTCTTTGTTGGAAGCGGCAATCACGCGCACATCGACCTTAACCACTTCCGCGCCGCCTACACGGGTAACTTCTCTTTCCTGCAAAACGCGCAGAAGCTTCACCTGCATCGCTTTGGACATTTCGCTGACTTCATCCAAAAACAAACTGCCGCCGTGCGCCTGGACAAATTTTCCTTCGCGCCGCCGCTCCGCGCCGGTAAACGCGCCTTTCTCATGGCCGAAAAGTTCCGATTCCAGCAGAGTTTCCGTCAGCGCCGCGCAGTTAATTTTTACAAACGGCGCTTCCCGGCGGGCGCTGTTGAAATGAACGGCATTGGCGATCATTTCCTTGCCTGTGCCCGATTCCCCGGTAATCAGCACCGTCGCTTCGGTAGGCGCGACCTGCGCGATTGTGTCCAGCAATTTTACTATTGCCGCGCTCTGCCCGATGAGATTCTGCCGGTCAAAACGCTCGCCCAGCCTGCTTTTCAGATATTCGTTTTCTTTCTTGAGCCGGTTGTGTTCGGTAGCACGCTCGATCGTTATTTTAAGTTCGTCAAAATTAAGCGGTTTGCTCAGATAATCATAAGCTCCTTTTTTCAGGGCGCTGACCGCCGTTTCCACCGACGCATAAGCCGTCATGATGATTACCGGAATATCCTGATTTATGTTTTTGATTTGTTCCAAGGCTTCAATACCGGAAACATTGAGCATGCGGATATCCATCAAAATCAGGTCAAGCGATTTTTGTTTAACCATTTCTATGGCAACGGATCCGTCGTCCGCGTCGGATACTTTATAACCCCACCCGCCCAGTAATTTTTTGAGCATCGTCCGGTGCGCGGCATCATCATCAACAACTAGCACGGTCAGATCATTTTTCATTTCTGCCCCTCTTCTTCATTTGTTCGGCGCGGAAAATAAAGGGCTACTTTTGTTCCCTTTCCCGCGGCGCTTTCCACCAAAATCCTGCCGCCGTGCGCCTCCATTATTTTTTGCACCACCGCCAGGCCAAGCCCCGTGCCCGCCGGCTTGGAGGTAAAATATGGATCATAAATGCGCGGCAGGTCCGCCTCCTCAATGCCCGCGCCTTCATCGGCAATCGTCAAACGGATATTTTCTTCTTCCCGCGCCCAGCCAATATCAAGTGTGCCGCCTTCTTTCATTGCCGCTATGGCATTGAGAAAAATATTGAGCAGCACCTGTTTTACTTTGTCCGGATCAACCTCCGCAAAAAGTTCATTATTTTTAGGGACAATGCTTATTTTAACGTTGTTTTTCTGCGCCGCGGCTTTGATCAACTCGAGCGCGTGATCAACAAGATCGGAAACAAGCGTTTTTTTCTTCTTCAGCTCCAGCGGACGGGCAAATTCAATCAACTGGGTGATGACACGGTTGAGTCTTTCCACCTCGGACACGATGATATCCGCCGTCTTCTTGTCTTCGCTGTCGGCTTGTAACCTCTCTTTTAAATAAACAGCAAATCCCTTGATGGAACTGAGCGGGTTTCTGATTTCGTGCGCCACGCCGGCGGCCAGCGATGATATCGATTTAAGATGCCGGCTTTTCGCCACCTCTTTTTCCAGTTCGCGGAGCTGCGTAACATCGCGCAAAAGCAGCATTTTCCCGGAAAAAGATTCATCCTCGGCAAGGCCTGCAACCAATGCCTCCCATTTCTGCATTTCGCCCCGCGGCGTAACTATCTCCACTTCACGTTCCTGAAGAGAGCTGGGCGCGGGCAATTCGACCAGTAAGTTTCTCAACGGCGCGGGTAAAACCGCCATGTCTTTTCCTGCCGCCAGACCGGGAGAAAAGTCTTTTAATATTTCCCGCGCCTTTTCATTGTAGCTGATTATTTTCCCCGCATTGTCAAAAGCCACCAGCCCGATAGGCATATTCTTCACCAAAGTATCGGAAAACGCCTGCGTGCGCCAAAGTGCGCTGCGCGTCAGACGGTAGGCCTGAACAAGGAAAAGAGAGATAATCGCCGATGATCCAATAACCAAAAGAACCAACGCCATAATAACGGTGTTGCGTTTATCACTGGCAGCGGCCTTTTCAATTTTATCCATGTTAAAGCCGACGTAAATCACCAGATTATCCTGTTGCTTTATTGATCTTTCCTTACCTTCCGCGTAAAGAGGGAACAGGCCGCGGTAAACTTCAAAAGTGTCGGCGCCTTCCGGGTTGGCGCTCTGGCGCCATCGGATTTCCCTGCTTTGCGCGATTTGCGCAATATCCATATCCAGGCCGTATTTCTGCCCAATCATCGAAGGGTCGCTATCGGCGATTATTTTGCCCTGCGCATCGGTTATAATCAGATAATCTATGTCTGGTTGCTGCGCCGTCGCGATAAGCAGTTTTTGCATATTGAAGATACGGATTTTTCCATCAATCGCATAAGCCAGCCCCGCCTCAAAAGACTTGATCAGCGTCTCGCCTTTTTCCACAAAAACCTCCACAGCCTTTGCTTTCTGGCGCTCAAACTGTGCCATGGCCATCATTGCGGCGATCATCGCCAGAACGGCTACGGCGCTAATCGCCATCCACAAAGAAATATCGAAACGAAGCTTTTTTTTGCGACCAACCATAATCTAAATATTCAAAAACACCGCGGATAAATAATAACCATGCGGCTATTTTAGTTGGATAGATATTATCCATAAGCTTACAATTTATTCAACTTTTATTTCGGTGCCGATAAAAATAATAATGTAATTACAGAAACTTAGGAAACGACGGCAGTAATGGCACAGCGATTGCTCTTAATCAGCTTCGAGAACAAAAAATACTTCATAAGGAGATAAAATATGAAAAAATTTACACTAGCATTAGCGGCTTTAGGGTTGGGTCTGCTTTTAGCGCTCCCTTCTTTTGCATTCGGCCCGCGCGAAGGAAGAGGCCCCGGCGGAGCATATGGAAATCCTGATTCCCCAATGATGGGCTATGGTTGCGCCAGAGGTCTGGACAGACTTAATCTTACCGATGAACAAAAAACCAGAATTGAAGCTCTGGAGCTGGCGCATCAGAAAGAAGTCCGGCCGATCAGAGAAAAGATGTTCGATAAATCCGTGGAACTGCGCCGGCTTTGGCTGGAGGCTGATCCGGACAGAAACAAAATCAATGCCAAACAAAAAGAAGTAAGAATTTTGCGTGATCAGTTGGAAGATAAAAGAACAGCGTTTCGTCTGGAAGTCAACAAGGTGCTGACTGCCGAACAGAAGGAAAAGCTGGCCGCTTATGGTTGGGGCAGAAAAGCCGGCTTTGGCCCGCGCGGCGGTACGAGAGGTCCCGGAGGAGGTTTTGGTCCGGGAATGTGTTACTAATCAAAAACCCTTCTGAGTAGCTTAACCTCCTTTCCGAAAACGGGAGAGCTTTTGCTCTCCCGTTTTTTTTACATCCGAACAAAAATAGGTTATAATCTCATATAATGAAAACATTTCCTCCCGGAAAAGATGCGACCGTCAAAAATTACCACCGCGTTTACTTGTTCGGCTTGCTCCTTTCTCTTTTCGCGGCATTATTAATAATGCCCGCGACTACTCGCGCCGCGACAGATATGGAATTGCCGCAATCCTCATACGGCAGGGAGAACCAGGCCTTCAAAATACTGGTCGTTTATGCCACGCGTGCCGGATCCACCATTGAAGTTGCCCAAGCTATAGGCAAAAAACTGGCCGCAGGCGGAGCCCTAGTTGATGTGAAACCAGTGAAAAAAGCTGTGAACGTGAAAGATTATCAGGCCGTTGTCCTGGGCAGCGCTATACGGCGCGGCGCGGTATTGCCGGAGATTATGGATTTTGTCAAAACCAACAAAGAAGATTTAAAAGATATTCCCGTGGCCTGCTTTATTGTCTGCATGATTTTGCGAGAAGATAACGAACAAAACCGCGCGAAAGCCGCGTCATATATCAAACCGCTGCAGGATGAACTGTCTTTCGTGGATGTGGGACTTTTTACGGGTAAGCTGGATTACGCGAAAATTAATTTTATCGATGCTTTTATCATTAAATATTTTATCGGCACGCCGGAAGGCGATCTGCGCGACTGGCGGAAAATCAACGATTGGGCGGAAAATCTCGGCGCCGAGCTAAAAAACAAATAAAAATTGCTAATCCTTTATTTTATTTTGCAGTTCGTTTAACTTATTGAGCGCTTCCAGCGGCGACAATGAGGAAATATCGATATTCCTCAACTCCGCTACAACTTCGTCTTCTTTTTCGGCGAACAGACTCAACTGCGGACTGATCATTTTCCCGCTCGCCGCGCCGCGGGCAATGCGGGGCATGCCGATTTCGTCAAACTCGCCTTTCTCCAGATTACGCAGGATCTCCTTGGCGCGCCCGATAACTTCCTGCGGCACGCCGGCAATGCGCGCCACTTCGATCCCGTAACTGCGGCTCGTGCCGCCTTCCATAATCTTGCGCAGAAAAATAATTTTATCCCCCCACTCCTTCACGGCTATGTTGTAATTTTTCGCGCCGGGTTTTGTCGCGGTCAGATCCGTCAACTGATGGTAATGCGTGGCAAAAAGTGAGCGCGCGCCCGTTTGACGTAAATCATGGATATATTCGGCCACCGCCCAGGCGATGCTCAAGCCGTCAAACGTTGAAGTTCCCCTGCCCACTTCATCGATGATTACTAGCGAGCGCGATGTGGCGTTTTTGAGAATCTGCGCGGTTTCCGTCATCTCCACCATAAATGTGCTCTGACCTTTGACCAGACTGTCGGAAGCGCCGATGCGCGTGAAGATTTTATCCGCCACGCCGATTTTCGCGCGCGCCGCCGGCACAAAAGAGCCCATCTGCGCCATCAGCACAATCAGCGCGACCTGACGGATGTAGGTGGACTTACCGGCCATGTTCGGCCCCGTGATGATCAGCAGCTTGTTTTCCTGCAAGTCCAGAAGCGTGTCGTTGGGCACAAAGCCTTCTTTTTTGAGCGCGGCTTCGACCACCGGATGGCGGCCGTCCTTGATTTCAATCACATCGTCATCGCTGATTTCCGGACAGACATAGCGGTATTTCTGGGCCACCTCGGCCAGCGCCCCAAGCGCATCGAGTTGGGCCAGCACCAATGAATTTTTCTGGATATCGCTGATATAGCCGCCGATTTCATTGCGCAGCGCGACAAACAGCTCCTGTTCGCGCTGATTTATTTTTTCCTCGGCATTGAGCACCGTCTGCTCAAATTCTTTCAGTTCCTGGTTGATGTAGCGCTCGGCGTTGACCAAGGTCTGTTTTCGTGTGTAGGAATCAGGAACCAGGTGCGTGTTGGCTTTGGTAACTTCAATATAGTAACCAAATACATTATTAAAGCCGACCTTTAATGTGTTGATGCCGGTTTTCTGCCGCTCGGTGTTTTCCAGCGCGGCAATCCATTTTTTGCCGTCGCGGCTTATCAACCTGAGCTTGTCGAGTTCTTCATCATAACCGGCGGCGATAAAACCTCCCTCCATCGTGCGCGGCGGAGGATTTTCCGCGATTGCCCGCCCGATTAAATCCACTACTGTCGGCATTTCTTTAAGTCCGGCTCGCAGCTCCTTAAGCAGGGGCGCGGTAAAATCATCCAGCATTCTTTTTATTTCCGGAATGTTCTCCAAAGAAGTTTTAAGAGCAATCAAATCACGTGGCGTGGCCAGCTTCAGCGCTACCCGGCCAGCCAGCCGCTCCAGATCGTAAATTTTCGTAAGCGTTTTGCGCAGGTTTGCATGCGCTATGTAATTTTCTTTAATCTCGGCCACCGCGCTGAGGCGCCGGCGGATTTTCCGCGCGTCGGCAAGCGGATAGTTGAGCCACCAGCGCAGGCGGCGGGCACCCATGGGCGTGAGCGTTTCATTGAGCAGAGAAAAAAGAGACCCCATTTTGGCATTATCCTGAATCGTAACAAACAATTCCAGATTGCGCCGGGCGGTATCATCGAGCACAAGATATTCCTGTGGGCTATACCACCTGATGCTCGTTATGTGCCCGGGACGGATTTTCTGTGTTTCCTGCACATAGCGTAGAATCGCCGCGGCGGCCGTTGCCGCCGTCTGCTTTTCTCTGATGCCCGCTTCATCAAGGGCCGCGGCCGTAAAATTTTCCTCCATAATCGACACGGCAGCTTGCGGCGCGAAGTAATCATCCGGCAAATGATTAACTATGCCGGCGGGCATTTGTCCCTTGAGCGCTTCCACCAGAAGTTTGTCGGCAAAAGACACCGGCAGGATCATTTCCTTGAATTCAAGACCCGTGCAGGCCAAAAGCAACGCGTCGCTCTCGGAAAATTCGCTTATCTGAAATTCACCTGTGGAAATATCCAGAAAAGCCAGGCCGTAGTTGTTTTTATCGGCAAAAACGCTGGCCAGATAATTGTTTTCCGACGCGGCCAGGTTTTCCTCATTGACAACAAGACCGGGGGTAATCACCCTGATGACTTCTCTTTTGACAATGCCTTTGGCGAGCTTCGGATCCTCCACCTGCTCGCAGATAGCCACCTTAAACCCTTTTTCTACCAGCCTGGCAATATAGCCGGCGGCGGCGTGATACGGAAAACCGCATAGCGGCACGCTGTCTTCTTTTCCTTTGTTGCGCGAGGTCAGGGTGATTTCCAGAACGGGAGCAACTGTCTGGGCGTCTTCAAAAAACAGCTCATAAAAATCTCCCATGCGGTAAAGCAGGATGCAGTCGGGATATTTTTGCTTGATTTCCACATACTGCTTCATCGCCGGAGTGAGATTCAGCTCTACGGCTGGCGCCATTTGCCGTCATCTCCTTTTTCCATGTCAATATAACCCGGATCAGGCGCTTTTTTTGTCTTGTGTCGAACGACAAATTGATTCGCCAGCCAGCTGACGATACTGATAATAAGCGCGCCCAAAAAAGCGGCCAGAAAACCCTTAACTTCAAAGCCGCTAATCATATAGGCGACAAGCTGCAGCAGGAAGGCGTTGAGAAAAAAAGTGAAAATCCCCAGCGTTAGAATATTCAGAGGCAGGGTAAGAATAATCAGCACCGGCTTGATGAATGTATTGATCAAACCCAGAATGGCCGCGGCAAAAATCGCCCTCCAAACAGATTCCACTGTGATGCCGGGCACCAGCCAGGAGGCCAGCAATATCGCCACCGTGATAATTAGCCAGCGCGTGATAATGAACATTTTCGCTCCTTAAAATCACCTTTTCGTCGCCTGCTAATAATCGACGGTAACCATGTCTTTTGATTGGAAAAACACCCAGGCAACGCTGAAACCGCCCATAAGAGATGTTTCCCTTTTCACCAGCGGGCTGTCTTCGATCACCGCGCCCTGCAGAAAATCGGCGCTGACAAAAGCGTTCAATCTCAACCGTTTATATGCCTTGCTCAGTCCCACGGTAAGAGTGGTGCCGCTGTAACCGCCTTTGGCGTTATAGGCAGGCCGCCAGGGCGTGGCATAAGCCGGTTTCACGCTGTAAAAATAATCGTGATAACCGTTATCGGCAAAAATGGGGCCGACGGAAATTCCCAGATTTAACCCCGTGCCGGGAATGAAATCGCCTTTTTCCACATTGAGCCGCGGGCTGATTATCCATCCTTCGTAAGTGACGGATTCAAAATCCGTGGAAAACACGGCGCGCACGGGCAAATTGACTTTGAGCGCAAATTTTTTTTCACGGCTTTTCCAGACGGTTATATCCAGGGCCGGCCCGATCTCAAAGGTCGGATCGAGATCCTCCATGCCGGCGCGCGCGTCATTCTTGTCGCTGTCTACTGGAACAGAACCGAAGAAACTGACATCCAGCAAAACGCGGTCGGTTTTAAAGATCTTGCCGGAAATCGTCTGGCGATCCACCTTAATAATATCGCCGCGATAAACAAAGTAAGGATACGGCAACGCATAAACCCGGCCTTCGTTAGAGCCGCGGTAATCAGGAATATAAATTGCGCCCACGCCGAGACCTAATTCCCAAACCGGCTTTTGTTCCTGCGCCAGGATTGCCGCAGGAAGGAAAAAGAACCAAACCGCAAAAACAACCATGATCATCCGACAAAGCTTCATACGCTCACCTCACAGGTCAAACGCCCGTTAAAATTACGCTCTTGCCTATTTATCAAAAGCGACAAACTGCTCTTTTTTAGCGCCGCACACCGGGCATTCATCCGGCAGGACGCCGTCGGCGACATAGCCGCAGACTTTGCAGACATAGTAATCCGTTTCGCGCTCTTCCATAAAATGCGACATGGCCTGCTTGTAGAGTTTGGCGTGGGTTTCCTCCACATCCCTGCTTTGGCTGAACTGCAAAAGCGCTTCTTTATCGCCTGCCGCTTCCGCCAGTTTTACAAACTGGTCATAGGCCACTTCCGCCACCTGTTTTTCCGATTCAAAACTGGCCGCCAGGTTTTCTTCCGTGCTTTTGATTTCCCTGAGCACGCGCAGAGCGCGCGCGCCGTGAATCTCTTCCGAAAAAGCGATGACGTTAAAAAGTTTGGCCATCTGTTTATACCCTTCGGTCTCGGCCTTCTGCGCGTACACTCGCAGGCGCAGGGCGGCTTTCGCTTCGCCCACATATGCCATATTCAGGGCATTACGAATTTTTTCGTCCATGCGTATCTCCTTATAGAGGTCGTTTACCGGATCCGTGTCGTTTATTTATTCCGGTATTTATTCAGGCGAGAATTCGTCTTTAGACGCGCCGCAAACAGGACATGCCCAATCATCGGGCAAATCCTCAAAAGCCGTGCCTTTTGGTATTCCTCCATCCGCATCTCCCTTATCCGGGTCATAAACATAACCGCATATCCCGCAAACATACTTTTTCATTTCATCCTCCTGATGTTTTATTTCAACTGGAAGTCAGTTTCTTTTTCAATTCAGCCGCTATCGTCTTTCCCAATTCCTGGCACATTTGCAACGCGCCTTTGTTCGGCGCGTTTCTGATGGAAAGGGCGGGCGCCGCTATCTCCACCTTCATTTCCTTTAATATCGCCTCAAGATCGCGCACCCCTTCTCCACTCCAGCCAAAAGAGCCAAATGCCGCGCCGATCAGATTACCCGGTTTCAGACCTTTCAGGTATGTCATGGTATCGGCCATCTGCGGCAGCAGATTATTATTGAGCGTGGAAGTGCCGACAACCAAAGCGCCTGCTTCCAAAACCTCGTATGCCGCCTGACTGCGATGAAACTTATTCATCGAAAGAAGGCTGGTTCTCACGCCGGCTTCAGCCAGCGCTTCACTGATGGCGCGGGCCATCTTTTCGGTGGAATGCCACATTGTCGCGTAAAGCACAACGGCTTTATTGACGGGCCTTTGCGTCGCCCATTTTTTATAAAGCTCGATAATCCATCCCAGATTTTTGCGCCAGATCGGGCCGTGGTCCGGAGCGATTATTTTTATCTTCCAGCCCGTAGTGGCCACTTTTTCCAACGTTTTCAGCACAATTGCGGAATAAGGCAAAACAATATTGGCGTAATAGGTTGCCGCTTCATACTCCAACTTGTGCTGCGGCAGTTCGTCATCAAAGCGCTCCATGGTCGCCAGATGCATGCCAAAGGCGTCCTGAGAAAACAAAAGCTCCTCTTCGGCCAGATAGGTAAACATGGAATCCGGCCAGTGAATCATGCGCGTTTCCATGAAGGTCAGATTCATGTTGCCCAAACTCAGAGTTTCCCCGTCTTTGACCGCGATGATTTCATGCTGGTCGTGATAAAGTTCCTTGAGCGTTTTCACGCCGATTGCCGAAGCGAACACCTTAGTCGGCTTGATGAGATCGATCGCCTCGGCAAGGCAACCTGAATGATCCATTTCCGCGTGGTTGGAGATAATGTATTTTATTTTGGCCGGATCGATTACTGATCTGATGCGGGAGAGCATTTCGTCTTTAAACGGCGCTTTAACGGTATCGATCAGGGTGACATCATCGGCCATGATCAGATAGGCGTTATAGGTGCTGCCTTCAGGCGTCGTGTAGCCGTGAAAATCGCGGATGCCCCAGTCAATGGCGCCGACCCAGTAAACATTGTTTGTTATTTTTACCGCGGAATAAATATTTTGCATTGCTTCACCTCAAAACTAACTTTTTCATTTAATGTATTCGCTGATTTACTTGCTTCACCGGGCAGTTTAAACCATTTTCGCGCCCGCGTCAAAAGCCGCAAGATTTGCGCCGCGTTTATCCGCCGCGACACTCCTGTTTATTTCTTTTTCAAAAGCGCGCCGGTCAATCGGCAGTAAACCAGTTTTCGCCAGCGCGCCGATCATCACGATATTACTTAAAACAGGATTGCCCATTTCCATCGCGATGGATGTGGCGTCAATCATCCAGCTTTTTGCAGCAAGCTTGGCGAAAATATTTTTTATTTTTTGCTCTTCAGGATAATCGTAATCACCGGTGATAACGCCGAGGGGATAAACCACGCGGTTGTTGGACAAAACAGCGACCTCGGGGTTGCCCCAGCGCGACATCACGCGCAAAGCTTCGGAAGGTTCCAGCGCCACAATAATATCCGCCTGCCCCAGCGGTATCTGCGGGCTCCAGACAGTTTTTGGGGAAACACGCAGATGGCTCATCACCGAGCCGCCGCGCTGCGACATGCCGAATGTTTCTCCGATGGTCACGCAAAAACCCTTTTCCACCAGCATGCCCGCCAGCACGCGCGACGCCATGACATTGCCCTGCCCGCCGACGCCGGTGATGACAATATTTGTAGGGTCCTTGGCTAAAAGTTTTTTCAACTTGCGGCCACCTCCGCTTTTATAATCGCGCTTTGCGGACAAATCGCGGCGCAAAAGCCGCATCCGGCACAGATCACTTCATCCACCACGGCTTTCCTTTTTATCTTATCCCACGTAAGCGCCGGACAGCGGAAAATCCTCGTGCACAAGCGGTTGCACCCACAGGCATCGCCCAGACACAACTCCTCGCTGACTTTGACATCAAATTGCCTTTTGCCTTTTTTCTCGGGGCTGAGCGCACAGATCTGTTTCAGAATCAGAACCTTGAGAGTTCCCTTTTCCGCCATAAACGCGTTGAGTTTCTTTGTTGTAGCCTCCAGGTCGAAAGGATCGCTTACTTCAACTTTTGCTCCGATAGCTTCGCAGATTTTGCCGATATCCACAGCGGGCACCTCTTCGCCTGTGGCGCTTAGCGTCAAGCCCGGATGCGGCTGAAAACCGGTCATCGCCGTGCCCGCGTTGTCGAGCACCACAAAAGTGATATCCGCCTGATGATGCCGCGCATTAATCAATGCGGGAATCACCGCGTGATAGAAAGTGGAATCTCCGCAGACAGAAAGCACGGGCTTATCAAAACCAAACATTCCCAGCTTGGCGAAACCACTGGCCAACCCCGTGCCTGAACCCATCGAATGCAACGTGCGCACGGTATAAAAACCAATCGCGGGGTTGAGCGACGCCATCGCGTAGCAGCCGATATCGCCGCAGACAAACCCCTCGCGGCCGTCGAGCTTGAGCGCCGCATTGATGTTCCAGAAAGAAGCGCGATGCGGACAGCCGGGGCAGAAAGTCTGCTCGCGTGGCGGAATCATCGCCGCCACTTTCTGCAGTTCCCGGACGTGAGAAACGGGCAATGTTTTGTATTTCACCTTCATGATTCCGGCCAGCGCCTGCGCCACTATGTCAGGGTTGAGTTCGCCCACAGAGGGAAACGTGCCATCGATTTTTCCGTAAAAATTTTTTACGCCGATTTCTTTGGGATAGCTTGCCGCCAGCACCTTGATGTTTTCTTCCATAAACGGCAGCACTTCTTCCACCAGCATGACTTTATTGGTCAGGCGCAGATATTTTTTCAGAAGTTTTGTAGGCAACGGCCAGGTGCAGCCGAGCTTCAGTATACCCACGCGATTTTGCAGATTCAACATACTCACCGCTTCCTTGCTGTAGAGAAAACAGGCGCTGCTGGTAATCATTAATAGCTGCGGTTTTGAGGGCCCGATGTATTTATTGAAAGGACTTTTTTCAAAAAGCTCTTTGGCTGTTTTCAGTTTTTCCTGCTGGAGCTTATGCTTTACACCCACCGGTGTGCTGATTACCGGCCCGGTAAGCGGATCCGCGGGCGGTCCGTCATAAACAAAACGCGCCTGGGGAATCTTGGTGGGGAGTTTTCCGCAGATGACGTTGCCGCTCGCGTGCGACATACGCGTAACCGAGCGCAGCATCACAATGTTATGAATTTTTTCGGAGAGCTCAAACGCCCATTTGGTCAAGTCCTTGGCTTCCTGAAAATCGGCCGGTTCCAGAAGTGGCATCTCCAGCATCCGGGCGAAATAGCGCGATTCGCCCTCGTTGACACTCGATAGAGCGCCCGGGTCCTCACAGCTCACCAGCACGATTCCGCCGCGCGTCCCCGACGCCGTCAGATGCAGCAGAAAATCGGAGGCCACGTTGACGCCGTTTTGTTTCATCGCGCACAGGGAACGCAACCCGGCAAAGGAAGCGGCGGCGGCCACTTCCACCGCCACTTTTTCATTGGTGGACCACTCGACGTAAAGATTTCTTTGCCTGGCTACAGCGGCGAGGTTTTCAATGACTTCGGAAGAAGGCGTCCCCGGATACGCGGCGGCGACATTCACCCCCGCCTCCAGCGCGCCGCGCGCGATGGCCTCGTTGCCCATAAATAAAACTTCTTTATTGGCCGCTGACAATAATTTGCTCATAATAAATACACTTTCCAGAATACATACCTATGTCATTCCCGCGAAAACGAAAATCCAAGACAATCATTAACCTGTTTTTCTTCTAATATTTCAAGCTCCTAAAATTTTCTTTATCATCGTGTCGCCGCTGTCCAGATATAAAAGCCTTTTTGCCGAACCGCTTTTGCGGATGATATTTTTGAGGGCGTTTTTTTTCTTTTCCACTGCCGCGGCTTTAAGCTCATGCAGACTTTCCGCGGGCGCTTCCCTTATCTCCAAAACACCCCTCTTTACGGCCAGGTCAATCAAATCTCTGCCCCGCCCGCTGCGGATAATCAGTTGATTCCAGCCACTTTGCTCATCCGCCGCGCCGGCAAAGCGCGCCGCGCCCACCGAAATATCGGCGTATTCCGCCGTGCTGTCCGTGCAATAATGGCACGCGTCACGGATGCAGGCCTGCGCTTCATCAAGGGGAATTTCTTCAACACCCCTTCGCGTACAAATCTCCAGCGTGTTTTTTCCCGCGGGAATATCCATGCGCTTTATTTCATCCGCCTTTATGCCCTTTCGCGCCAACAAGGCGGAAAATTTTTCCGCCGACATTGTCCAGCCGCAATAAAGACCGATCACCAGTTGCAACTGATTAATTTTCAGCGCTTCATCTCTATCGTTGTTCAATTTCCTTTTGGCCAGCGCCAGCGCCTGGCAGGGCGTGGCGACTACGCCGACGCGCCCCCGGTTTTCATGGACAAACTGATTGAATGCCGCCGCCATCGGCGAAACAATGAATTTAACCCCCGCGCTTTCGCGCAGTGAGTTTTTATCCGCGGCCAGAGTTCCGTAGCGCAGATATTGGTCGGTCCCCGATGAAACAAGCGCGGCATCGATCAACCCTTCGGCAAGGGCGAGCTCCAGCAACGCGGTAACCGTGCCGCCGTGCTGGGCCACCGCACGGATTTCGGGATCCGCCGCGCGGCTCAGATAATAGGCTTTCACCGCGCCGATTTCCATCGTCAAATCCGGTATGTCAAATAAAAGCTGCCTTAACTTTTCCAAATCGGCGGGTGTGCGGGGACAATAGGCATAGCATTTTCCCTCCAGCAAATCGCAATAATGCAGCTGAACCGTGCGGTCATGATAAATTGTCTGGTATGGACAAAGACCAACGCAGGCGCCGCAACCGGTGCACAGTTGCGCATCCAGCACGTTATTTTTCAATAATTTCTGGCTGCTAAGCCGTTTGGCCATTAATGCTCCGAAGGAATAATGATTTGGTTTTCATATAACATTACCGCCGGCTAGGCAAGATATCGATAAAAGTTGTAAAAAAGTCCCGAAAGCGTTAACATTCAAGTTCCATTACATCAAAGGAGCAAAGCCATGAAAAAAATAACTATATCTATACTAATACTGTTTTTGTTTGTGGTGGCGGCCTGCGCTCCGACGCAGAGCTCGCGCTACCGTGAGGGCTCCAATGTCGGCCAGGTAACACATCTGACGGTTCAGGATGAAGAGCGCCTGACCAAGGAAGCCCTGCCGCAAATGCTAAAGGACTATCCGCCAGCAAATAATCAGGAGCTGCAAAAATACATCTCTTATCTGGGCATGAAAATCGTCCGGGCAAACAACCTAGAAGGAAACCCCTACCGCTATGATTTCACGGTGGTTGATGTCGCGCAGGTCAACGCTTTCGCCCTGCCCGCGGGCAAGGTTTTTGTCACGATGCCGCTCATTGCCCTGGCCACCACGGAAGCCGAACTGGCCGGCGTGGTCGCGCATGAAATCGGCCATGTTGTGGCGCGGCATGCCGCCGAAAGAATGTATTTAATGGAGCAGGAAAACAAGAAAACCTGGCTCTACGCGGGCGGCGGCGCGATTCTGGGCGGCGCGATCGGCCTCGGACTCGGCGCGCTGCTTTGTGAAAAGGGAGATACGCAGTGCCTGGCCACCGCAGCGGCTTTGGGCGGAGTGGCCGGCGCGGGCGGCGGCCTTCTGATGCAGAAATACAAATTTCTGGTCAACTCGCGTGAAGACGAAATGGAGGCGGACCGCATCGGTTTCCGCCTGGCGGTGAATGCCGGATACGATAAAAATGAAGTCGGCAAGTTTTACGAAAAACTTCTCGCGGCGGAACAGCAGGGCGGCGGCACGAGTAACCCGCTTACCAGAAGTCTATCTGACGCTTTCAGCACGCATCCACCCAGCCAGGAAAGAGTCCAACAGATGAGAGATCTGGCCGCGCAAAGCCCGGCGAAAAAAGGAATTGTCAATACTACGGAGTTTAACAGAAACAGACAGCTCGCCGCGAACCTAGCCAAAAAACAATAAAACGATCCCTGTTTCTAACGGGTAAAACATGAACAATATAACTAAAAGATTAATGACTCTAGCCACAGCCGGTTCAGTTTTGTTTTTGCTGGCCGGCTGCGCGAGCTTCGGCACGGTAATCGCAAAACACGAGGTGGCGGAAATTCCATCCCTCGCGTACGAGCGCATCATTCGGCTCTATAATCCGGAAGGATTCCCTGATAAAACCCTGGCGGGAGTTGTGTTTATCAAAAAAGGCGCGAAGGTCTGCACGGATTTTGCCCGCGAAGTGAACATCAGAAGCCTGGATGAACTCGACGCCGTTGAGCGGCAGACTTACTCCAGGTTCAGCATGTATGCCATAAAAACCGGCGAGGAAATTTTCGGCTATGCCGCCATTGCGCCCGATTACCGGGTGCATTTCTGGGGAAATCTCAATGATGCTAATTGCCGCTATAAAGTCCAGATTATCGTTCCCGAACCGGCTGTGAGAGGTAATACCGGCGTGGGTGTAGGCATCGGCGCGGGCGGTTTCGGCGGTGGAATTTAAGGTTAAACTAACACACGGCAATTTGTAGTCCGCCGGACGAGGCACATGCCTCGGCTCTCCAGGCGCTTTACCATTTACCGCAGCGTCCTCCGGTGCGTCCCACAACCTCTCCTGTGTCAATAATTTCGATAATCTCACAATTGTTGGGGCAATCCTCGCAATTAACGCTTTGGGTGTGTATGTGATGCGCCCAGATATCCGCGCCGCGGAAGCGGCTTTTATCGATGTCCGTCTCCATCGCCAGCAACGCGGCACCGTAAGCTCCCATCACCATATGATGTCTGGGAACTATCACCTTACATCCCAACGCGTTTTCGAACGCGCGCAAAATTCCCAGATTGGCGCTCACTCCGCCCTGCAGCAGCACCGGCGAACAAAGCTGCTTGCCTCTGGCCACGTTGCCGATAAAGTTTCTGGCCAGGGCGTGGCACAATCCCATAATTATATCTTCCTGGGCGTGCCCCATCTGCTGTTTGCTGATCATATCTGATTCGGAAAAAACCGTGCAGCGCGCGGCGATGGCCGTGGGGTGTTTCGAAAGAATACTGCGGCGGCTCAACTCCTCGATGGTGATATCCAGACGGCGCGCCTGCGAATCAAGAAAGCTGCCGGTGCCGGCGGCGCAGACAAGATTCATGGCAAAATCCACCACCATGCCATTTTCTATAATGATCACTTTGGAATCCTGCCCGCCGATTTCGATGATTGTTCGCACATCAGGATGAAGCTCAACAGCAGCACGCGCGTGCGCAGAAATTTCATTTTTTACCACATCCGCTCCCAGAAGCACGCCGACAAGCTGACGTCCTGACCCGGTAGTACAAAGCGCGCCGACTTCCATTTCTTTTTCCCGCATCAGCGACGCGAGTTCCTTCAGGCGCGCTTTTACAGAATCAATGGGGTTGCCGCCGACGCGCGCGTAAGATTCAAAAAGAAGATTCTTGTTTCCATCAAGAAAAACCACGTTAGTGCTTATCGAACCAACGTCGATGCCCAAAAAACCACGGCGCATCAGGCAAATCTCCTTATTTTCGTTCTTTGGCGACGGCTCTTGAGAATATCCAGAAAAGCTTCCACCCTGGTTGCCACACCAAGCGAGCAGGTATGTTCATCGAAAGACATTTCAAGAATCGGTATATCCAAATCCTGACTGACTCTTTGTAAAATAGGTCGGATACTCACTTCAGGCATGCAGCCCGCCGGGCAGACATGCACCATGGCGTCGAAGCCAGCCTTCGCGCAATTGATGGTATGCGCCACGGAATCGCGCGCGTGCCCTCCCACCTCGCAGCCCAGATATGGTTTGGCAATCAGCGCCAGTTGTTTGGCGGTCTGTTTTTTATAGCCCATCGATATGCCGAATGTGTTGCCTATTTCACCGCCCAGCAAAAAAAAGTTTTTTGTCTCCACTCCCTGATGACCAAGAATTTGTTCCAGGTTCTGATTAAGCTGGCGGTCGCGCAAAAGCGAAACCTCGCCGATAAGGGCAATGCGCAGGGGAGAGCGGCTTTTATCTATGGCAACAGACGCGAAACGTCTGGACAGGTCTTGATGAAAAAGGCGCACGTCTTTTTTAGTTTTTATTTGGGTAAGCTCACGCAAGCAGCATTCCATAAGCAGCGAAGTTTCGCCTGTGTTTATTTCCCGCGCCCGTGTGTAAGCGGTTTGCGTTTCGATAGTATCAATCGCTTTCACTTTTTCCAGTCCGACAGCCACGCACCGCAAAAGAGGAATAATCGGCGGATCTAGATAGCGGAAAATCGGCGGCTTCAATCCGTCGAAGCCCAGGCCGAAAACGCGGATTTTTCTGCCCATGTCTTTGAGAATATCTTCAAGCATTCCACGGTAGTAATTAAGGCGGCAGGCGCCCACACTATTGACCATCATGGCATTTTCCACACCCGCGTCGTCTGCGGCGATAAAGTGCCCCAGGTGTGCTTTGAAAGGCAGACATACTGATTCGGGAGCGGCGGCAATGCCCAAGGCCATGGCATGGTCATCGGTATAAGTGGACCACCACGGCTGGGCACCCATGCCATCAACCATGGCCGCCAGCGCTATCGTGTAGTTACCCAGATTGGGAATAGCAAGACGCTCTTTCATATTGCTACATCCGTTCTTTGCCAGGAAAGGGAATCAACAAAAACTTCCAGACGTGTGTCCACTGTCGCTTTGCCTGTGTGCTCATCCATCATCAGCATCATATAAGGAATATTCTTTTGTTTGCAGAGGCGGCGAAAACGTTCAGCCATCATGGAATCAGCGCCGCAGTTGAAAGTGCTAATGTGTATTACGCCCGCGTAATCTCGCGGGTCAAGGTTTTGCAGTTTGTGCTGCATCATGTTAAAAACGCACCAGAGAATACCGGAAGGTTTTATGTTGTAATTGCCAAAAGTCATCAGCTCTAGGGGTACATTGAGCTGTTTCAATTTCTTTATGATGGGATCGGCGATAAAAAGATCTCGCAGGGTATAAGGATGCCCCAGAAGCAGAAATTTTCGCTGGCCGGGCTGTTTTTCCTGCTGGTCGGCCTGCGCGCGATGATGATTTTCCATTACGGAGAAAGATTCCTTTACCGCGAGTTTGGCAGTTTGCCGGTCGGCGCCTAAAGTGGCGCGGGCGAGCCGATAAAGGATTTTGGTAAGTGGTTGAGCTGTTTCGTTGATCTCGATAGAAATAAGCGGCACATCGCGGGCGATAACGGCGCGCGTGGCATCATAAAGCGCGCCGAAACGCGGGCAGCAGTTGTGTTTTTTTACAATCGAAATAATTCGCGGCACAAAGATAGCATCCACCCTGCCGATTAAGGAAATTACATGGCCGTCGAACAGTTTCTGGGGAAGACAGTTTTCTGTTTCTGTATGCGCGGAAGCTGTTTCCAGTGTTTTTTGCGTGGAGGGAGATGATACCACCGGATCGTGTCCGAGGCGCTGAAAAAAATACTCCCATAATTTTGGATAAGAGTGGTAGTAAAACGCTCTGGGGATACCTATCCTCACGTCTTTACTGCCTTTTCTACGTTAAGGTTTGCATAATAGTTTTTCTCTAGTTTAAGGAAGTATAAGGTAACGCACTATTTTAAGTCAAGAATATCCGACCGCAAAAAAGATGGCGCGCAAAACAGAAAATGAAGCATAAAATCAGCTATTTTTTCTTCACCGGCGGGTGGGTGAAAAGCGCGATAAAGATACAGGCAAAAAGCAGCGCGGCGGCAACGCCGAAAGGCAGCAGATAAGTTCCTGTCGCGTCGTGGAAAAATCCGGCCATGAGTGGGCCGCCGGCGAAAGCCAGCGTGACCACAGGCATCGTCCAGCCCGTAATGCGCGGATAACTGGCGCGGCCGAAATACGAACCGATAAGATTCGGCATCAGCACAATCATCCCGCCAAAACCAATCCCCGCGAAAACGGCATAAAGGTAGACAAAGATTATTCCTCCGGCGTTTATCAGGCAAATAACGCCCAGACACATCAGCGCCAGAAAAACCGCCGCCAGGTAGCGCCCCTCAAATCTCATTCCCAAAAGCCCGCACAAAATTCTGCCGACAATGCTCGTCCCCAACATTAATCCCAAAGCGGAAGAGGCAGCCAGCGGCGAATAATTTAAATCCTGCAGATAAGCCACCTGATGCGTGGTGAGCAGCATCAGCACAAAAAGAATTACCGAAAACACAATGATCAGCAGCCACAGGGCGGGAGACCGCAGCGCCTCGCCTAAAGTCCAGTCCACCGGCGTGGAATACACGGGCCTGGATGATAAAAAAGTCAGCTTATCCAACCAAACATTTTCCGTCACGCCATCCGGCATCTGGCCAAGTTCTTCCGGCGTGTTTCTGATAAGAATGCCCGCCAGAACAACCGTCAACAGCACGTGGATAACGGCAAGAATTACCCAGCTTAAACGCCAGCCCACGCCGGAAATAAACCAACTGATGAGCGGCGGAAAAATAAATCCGGCGACACCGCCAGCAGTAAATAGCAAACCCATCGCGAAAGAACGGCGGCGGATGAACCAGTTGTTAATGAGCGTGGTTACGGAAAGATATTCGCCGAAGGCGATGCCGATGCCCCCCATGAACCCGAAAAAAAGATACGCCTGCCACAGCGCGCTGACCTGCGACATGCCCAAAAGCCCCAGCGCCGCGAGGAGATTACAGAAGATGATATTTTTGCGCGCGCCGAAACGGGCGATGGTAAAACCGGCCAGCGGCCCCAGCATGCCGCCGATAATCAGAAAAAGAGTATAGGGCGCGGAAAGCGACGAGCGGCTCCAACCGAAAGCCTCGATCATTGAAGGCAAAAAGACGCCATAGGCGTAAGTAATGGTGCCGCTAATGCCGCCGTAGGCCAGCATCACACCCGCCAGCGTTTGCCAACCGCGAAATTTATCTTTTCCGGTTGATGATTCAGCTGTCATTGGTGTTAATACAGGCACAATTTACTTTCATCTTAACTTTACGCCGACCACAACGGCAAGCCGGTTTCTTCATCGGGGCGGCGGTTAAAAGCGGGGCCGTCAAACGTCTCCAAAATAAATTCGCAGGCAAACACATTAGTGCCTGCCGCCAGATGCCCTCCGTAGCATTTACCATCTTTGTCGGCCAGCGTTACATGCGCGTGGATAAACGCGTTGCCGTCTTTAAGCGATATGTTGCCGATAAGATTGGTTATCTCCAGCGGCCAGTCAAAAAGATGGAATTGATATTCCCTTTTTTGTTGATCATAAAAACCGACACGCGCTTTTTGCACCGCGCCGATTGCCTCGATGCGCCCCAGCCGGATGCCGCGTGCGGCGGCAATTTTCGTCAATTCTTCCAGAAGATCACTGCCGCAACCAAGCCTACCCATGACAATCTCTGTGGACTTAACTTCCTTTAATTGCGCCATTTTTGTTTTCCTTGCTTGTAAACTCTTGACCTACCGCTAAATACTAGTATGAAAGTATGAGTACTGTCAATTTAACATCTATTGGTCGCGAGAAGAAAAAAATTTATTGATATTTTTTATTAGTAATTTAAAATATACTCCCAGTAAAATATCGCATAGACGTTTCAGGTGCAAGTAGCAAAGAAGGGAGAGCCGACGCCATGACGCGTGAAGAATTTCTGCAATTTCTTACCAAGAAAGGGTTCGATTTGCAGCAGGCAGCAGGCATTGCCGCCGATATACTCCATAAATTTGCCGCCCAGGGCAAGTCCTCAAAAGAGGCGCTTATCGAAATCGCCCAGGACCTGCAAAGCGGCGGAGAAATCGCGAAGTATCTTGAAGATATTAAAAAGAGCCTGCTTAACGCTTATGATGCCGAATCATTTCCAAAAGTGTGCCCAAATTGCGGCAAACCCCGCTCCGCCGCGGTTCCCGGCATAACAAAACCCGGCGAATGCGCGCACTGCGGCATCATCTTTGACAAAATAAAATCTGTAGCCATCGCCCAAAGCGACGCCGCTGCCGCGCCTGATGAGGATAAATCCATTTCACCAACTCCTCCTGCCACGCATGTTCCCAAACCTTCAGACAGTCCGGCAAGTTCTTTTGCCGGGAATAAATGGATGGCGATTATCGCGTTGTTGGCGGCGGTGGCGTTTATCCTCACGCCTGTCATCCAGTCGAACCACAAAAGGACGTTTAAGGAAACGCTGAAAACATTTGACGAAAAATTAGATATGACAACACAGGAAGGTTTCAAATCTTCACTGGATAATCTGCAATATATGATTGAAACTGCATCAATGATGCTTGCCAAACGAGGATGGTCAAGAAAGAATGTTGAATGGTTTTACGAGGAAACCCAGTCGCGCCTGAACCGGTTTTTGGACATGATGGAGAAAACGGTCGCGGGCGCAGATACTTTATATGACCAAGACACCAGCGAAATCAGGCAAAATCTCGGCAGCGGCATGCATCTGCTACTTTTGTCGATTCGTAATGAAGACGCGCGGCTGGCAATGCTGGGGAGGTCTTCCTACGCGGTTGACACCTCAGATCCTGACTATGACCCGGAACAAAATATCCGCAGAGGGAATTATGTCGCCTATGATCCCGAACAATACACGCCATCCTCCCGGATAAAAATCGTGCGCAAAGGCAATAAAATTACTATCCGAGAAAGAACAAAGAGCGAAATAGAAACCAACAAGGCGACACAGGAATTTCTCGCCGGCAATCCGCAGGAGGAAATTACAGCCGCAGACAAAGAGAATGCCGAAGCATTTAAAAGAGTTCAGGCAGAGATCAGTCTTATGCAGTTCAACTATCGCCGCACGCATGACGGCATCTATTGCGGCGATTTGCGTGAGCTCATCGCCAATCATTTGTCGATGGAAAGAGCAACGGTTTCACAGGAGACGATAAACATGATCAACAGCGGTGTCATCGCTATTGAACTTAAAAACGATGGCCGATCTTATGAATTGCTGGATCTGCGGAAAAAATAATGCCTGCTTTCAAATAATCAATCAAATAAATTATTCACAAAACTCACGACTGGCTGCCCAGACAGAGATCTCTGACCCCTTGACAAAGTATAAATTGCGTTTATACCTTATCATAAAATTATTTAGATAAAGGTGAAGTTATGCCGTTTGTCAGACCGGAAATTATCAGACCGCCCAGCGAACACGCCAGTTATTACCTGCCCCTGACTTCGGGGTGTTCCAATAATTCTTGCACCTTTTGCGCTTTTTCTCTTACCAATCTCGGCATCCGCGACCTCGAAGACGTAAAAAGGGAAATTGACGCCATGTCTATGTATGTCCATCACGGTATGTGGGTGGCGGGGCAGCCACAGATTGTTTACGCAATTTTACAGGAATGGGACGGTAGAAGAGTGTTCCTGCAGGACGGAGACGCCCTGGCTTATCCTTATCCTAAACTGCTGGAAGCGTTGCAGCATCTTAATCAAAAATTTCCGCGTCTCCAGCGCGTGGCCAGCTACGCCACACCGCAGGACGTTCTCCGGCGTTCGCCTGAAGAATTGAAAGCGCTCAAAGAGCAGAAGCTGGATATTCTGTATATGGGTGTGGAAAGCGGTGATGACGAAGTGCTGCGAAAAATCAAGAAAAACGTCACCCACGACCAGATGGTGGAAGCGGCAAAAAAAGTAAAAATGGCCGGTATTTTGCTTTCCGTCACGGTTATCCTGGGGCTAGGCGGCACGCATGGCTCGAAAATGCATGTTGCGGAAACAGCCCGGGTGCTGACGGAGATGGACCCGGACTTCGCGGGCGCGCTGACTCTGACGCTTGTTCCTGGAACGCAACTTTATGAGGAATGGGAAAAAGGTGAATTCGAACTGATTACACCGTTTGAATCCTTGCAGGAACTGAAGGAAATTGTCGAAAAGTCAACTTTCACCAATTGTTTCTTCAGCTCCATGCACGCTTCAAATTACTACGCGATTCGCGGCACATTGCCCCGGGATAAAAATAAAATGCTCAGCCAGTTAAACGCGATACTGTCACGCAAAGACCCGCATCTGCTGCGTCCGGAGTTTATGAGGGGATTATAAGCTGTTCTTTCGGTATTTCAAATCATTCAAAATCATGACGTCACGGTACATTTTAAAAATATCAGAAAATTACCGCCTTCCTTTTCCTTGCAAAATTTTTTTAAATACATAAAATCAATAAAAATGTTATTTGCGCGCCATTAGCGGAAATGACTAAATTATGCTGTTTTTGAAATTATCAACAGATGGGATAAGAAAGTTTTGATCATGGCCAATGAAGCAGATGATGATATTTTAGAAGGTGAACTGGCGGATGACGCGCTGGAAAAAACAATGAAAAAGGCGGAAAGCGAAGCCTCGCGCGCCTTGCAGCTCTCCACGGAATTGCTCAAAAAATTCAGCAAGGAACCGCCAAAGGAAGAAACAACACCCCAAGATGCGGAAACAACGCAGGCAAGCGAAACGAAGCAAGATGAATAAAAGCGGCGATTTCTGTGTTTGCACGGGAAAGACATAAATGGCTCCCCGTCAAAGCGTCAAATGATGCATCCGGCATTTACCATATTTTCTGCACGCTCGTCATGGAAGCATAAGTGAAAATCACCGCCAATCCGTAAATATCCCCTAAAAAGCCGGCAATGAGACGGTTTTTATCCGCGGTTCAATAAACTCGCCGGATCCAAATTGTCACCGTCCATAATTAACCTTTCCTCATGCTTGCCTAGCTATTCTAAAGAATTTATTAGGTATTTTCCACCCGAGCAGCGGCTGATTATTTTTAGTCATCGCGCAAATCGCGCAGAAATAAAAAATTTATTTCCTGGAGTAAATATTGCATGAATTTTTATTGAAAATTATCGCTGCTGTCCACCGCGATAATGATTACACTCGCATCATGCTCAACCTGTTTATCTTTTTTCTCTTTTTTTGTGACGGTAGGATTCAGGGTTTATTGGCAAATACCTGTAGAACCAAGGAGTTAAAAAATTGAAAAAAATAATTTGCGGTTCTTTTCTGTTTTTCGCCCTAAATATCATTTTGGGGTGTGCCGCGCTGGTGCCGATCGTGCCGGTCGTAGGCACAATTTATGACGGTTACGTCGGCTGGAAGGAACATCAATCCGTCAAATACTACGCGGCAGACATCGTCACCATCCACCGCGCGGTGATGCTCTCTTCTCAGCAGTTGAATTTAAAGGTAATCCGTAAACAACCATCCGTCAAAAAAGGACACGCGCTGGAAGTAAAATGCAAAGAGCCTCTGCAGATTGAAATTTTGCCATTTGAAAGAAGGGTGACCAAAGTAGTCATCAAAATAAATCTGCTCGGCGATAAGCAATTTGCCCATTTCTTCTACCAGCGCATCGACGCCAATGTAGCCAAAATCCGGCGCGGCTAAGTTCCCAAAGCTGACCTGCACAAATATGCTCTTTGTCCTTAACCAGGCAAGGGGCATATTTGAATTTAGACATAAATAATCCGGCGCCTTTTGAAAAAACCTTCCCCGCTTACGGAAAATGTTCGTTGAATTTTGAACTGATTTCGTATTTAATTTTAAACCAATAAAAAGATTTTCCCTCTCCCGGAGTTTTTATGAAAACATTCAAGCGCAATATCATTTTGACGGCCATTACGCTGATTATCGTCTTTGCCAGTTATTTCCTGCTGCGCCTGTCCGGCGATACGGCGGCGCAGAATGACCTGCTTGATTATATCAACAACAAAATACCCAAAGCGCATAAGCTGGAGCGCCAGGCGCTGGATTATTATGAAAGTGTTACCGGTGTGAATCGCGTCAATGACGAAACTCTTCTGAGAAAACTTAACACCGACATTATCCCCACCTACCAGGAATTTATCAATGAGCTCGCGGCGATTAAGCCAAAAACAGACAAAGTGAAAAATATTAACAAACTTTATATCGATGCCGCCAACGCGCAATACGAAGCGTTTATGTCCATGCGCGACGCGCTCAAGACTAGGGATGCCCAAGGCCTGAAAGCGGCGCAGCACAAATTAATCGAAAGCCAACCGCTTTTTGAAAAGATGAGAACAAGACTGGCCGTGCTGGCGCAAAAAGAAAACGTGCGGATTAAAGAAGCCGATACGAAGGATTGATTTTTTTATATCTTTAACAATCAACAACTCCTTGCGGCACGAGCAAACCACAATGAAAAACGCCATTTACAAAGGAATATTAACCGCAGAGGGAACAAATGCTTACCTTCTGACACAGAACAGCGCGAAACTCCTCGAGGGAGAAAGAATCTGGAGCGGCTACTTGAAGCACTTCCGAGGACGCAAAGTTTGTGCCCGCCACCTGCCGCAGCGCGATTATGAAACAGGCCAGAATATTATCATCATGTGGCCGGATGAAGAAACGACGGAAGAACCGTTTGTGGAACTTTATTTCAACCAGCGGCTGGCCAAATACCGCACGTCTTTTCTGGGGCATCTGGCCATAAACGTTAACGGCGAAATCTTCAATTTTTCGCATCTGCTCAATGAAAACGAAATCATGAAACACGAGGATTATTTTTTTCGCCCGGCGCTGGGCGAATTCGCGCCGCATCCCGTTTCAGGCAGATACAACGTTGATAACCCGCAAAAGCCCTATTACGATAAATTTGGCCGGCTTTTCATGCGAACGATTCATGTTCTGAAAATCACCGGCCTGGACACGAAAATACTCGCGCGGATTTTTCACGGGCAGCTTGAAGCAATAAGAAACACGCCACCCGATCCGAAAGACCCGCAAAAATACAGAGACTTTAATATACTGACCAACAGCTGTTCCACCATCATCCGCAACGGTTTTAAAAAATACGGCTTTAAAAATATCACTGGCATGTTCCCGCGAGATATCTTTGTGAATGTTTGCTATTATTTTCTTGTTCAGGAAAAGGATAAACGGATAAAGGCGGCGCGGCGGACTTTGCCGCAGCTCATGGTAGATGAAGCGGCGCCGAGCGTGCTGCCGCCATTAATGAATCCGCAAAATCGCTGGAAAGAAAGACAATTAAGAAAGCTGGGAATTTAAAAAACAGGTTCTCCGGAATCCTGCGAAAAATAAAAGCATAAAAGATTGCCGCGCCAGGATAAATCGCGGTTTTACCCGGCGAATTCCGGGCGCGATGACGATAGAATATTCGTATGAATAAAGTATCATCAACGGAACCTACCACAACAAAAACCATAAAATCCGTAGCGCTGCGCTGGGGAATAAACCTGAAAAAAACGCGTGACGATATTGCCATTGCGGGAAGCCCGGAGCGCGCGCTTTTGCGCCTGGCGCTGGAAGACGATGAGGGCAAATTATTCGTGCTGGAACAAATCCCCGCCCAATCGCTGGAACGAAAGAAAAACATTGCCGCCACGCTTGATTGCTTATCCCGCAACGGGTTGCGCCGTATCCAGCCGTATCTAGCCGATGCAACCGGCGTTTTTGTTGTCGAGCACGAAAATTGCTTCTGGCAGATCACCCCTTTTGTGCCGGGCGTCGCGCTGGATCGAGGAAACTATATGTATGAAAAATGGCGCGGCCCGGCGCTCGCAAATTTTCTCATTGAAATGCGCGCCAAAGCGAAAAACCTGCACCACGGCGCCGCGGTCAATATTTTTTCGCTGAAAAACTACATCTATAAATTAATCCGCGAAATCAACCTTTACAATAAAGATATCCGCGCCGAAATCAACGGCATCGCCGGTTTCCTGGAAAAGGAATTTCTGCCCGCTTACGACAAACTGCCGGTGGCCTTTAGCCACGGCGATTATCATCCGCTCAACATCATCTGGTCGGTCGATGATATCACCTGCATAATCGACTGGGAATTCTGTGGTTACAAAAGCGAGCTATATGACGCGGCTCTTTTGATCGGCTGTGTCGGCGTGGAAGACCCGCGAGCCCTGACCGGCGAACTGGTGAAAAGTTTTATTTCCGCAATCAATGATGCGGGTATCATTACTAGGGAAAGCCAGCCGTATCTGACAGAATTTATTGCAGCACTGCGCTTCGCCTGGCTTGCCGAATGGCTGCGCCAAAAAGACGGGGAAATGATCCGGCTGGAACTCGACTACATGCGACTTTTAATAGAAAACAAATACGCATTGGAAAAAGCATGGCCGCGGTAGCTGTTGCTGCCCGTTGACACAAAGGGTGATTGGTGTAATAAAACACTGTAAATATTTTAATTTCTTATTTTCATACATAAAGGATTGATGCCATGAAACAGCTCGACATGACGCCATATCATCCCTACAAGGAAATGGGGAAATCTTGCCATTTAAGGGAAATCATGGATAAAAAAGTCGTCTGGCCCTGGATAGATTATATGGTGCCGGACAACTCTCACTTAAAACTCAGGGTAATTACCCGAAAAGACATAGACGCAGTTGCCGAACTGTGGCGATCTTCTTACCCTGAAGTTTACGGTTCCGTCCATGAATGGATCCTGCATCCGGAAGAATATGAAGGACGCGTCGCGTTCGGCGAGGACTGGGCACAGCATTCCGTCAGCAGGCTGCACGCCATCATGGTGGGAGAAGATCTGCAAACCGGGAAAATTGCTCTTTCCAGCATTTACACAAAATGGGACCAAAACCTGCAGATTGAAGCGAGTTTTTTCGCCATCCATCCGGATTACCGCAAGGGGAAAATATCTTCGCGCATCTGGTCGAGCCTGGCTTCAATATATCAGTGGTTTGAAGATTCCGGCGCCGAATATGTCACCGTCTTTTGTGAAACATGGCAAAACATCACGCAATATATCTGGTTTAAACGCTTTGGCTGGAAAATCGCCGGTATTTTCCCCGGCAGCTACACCAGATGGGCCAGAGATAAAAAAGAATATCGGGGCTGCACGGTGCATTTTTACCGGTTTTTGAACAATGGCGAGAAATATTCCACCGCGCCGGAAGAATGGGAACTACTGCCGGAAATCAGAGAGCTGTGGAATTTTCTGGAAAAAATTAACCAAAATTCTTCACAGCAGTAATTTAAAACTGAGCGCGAAGTACCGCGCGGCACTAAATTAATATTGATTATTGCCCGAATAACAGAGATGATTGTCGCCAGAGGTAATCCCGCTTAAAAAACTTGATTGCCGAAAAAGGGAATTAGAGGTCTATGTCCAAATATTATCACCCGGGCCGCACGAAAAATCTATACGATCCGCGTTCAGATAAGCCGTTTCGCCTGAGCCGGTCGAAGCTGGATTTATTCATTAACTGCCCGCGCTGTTTTTATCTGGACAGGCGCATGGGCATCGCCCAGCCGCCCGGTTATCCCTTTACGCTTAATTCCGCCGTGGATAACCTTTTGAAAAAGGAATTCGACGCCTACCGTAACCGGGGCGAGGCGCATCCGCTGATGAAAGAGCAGGGAATAGACGCGGTTCCGCTGGCGCACCCACAAATTGAGGAATGGCGCGACTCTATGCACAAGGGCATCACCTACCGGATTCCCGGGACCAATATAATCATCACCGGCGGCATCGATGACATCTGGGTGAATCCGGCGGGAGAATATATGATAGTGGATTATAAGGCTACCTCCAAGACCGAAGAGGTAAATCTGGATGCCGAATGGCAAATCGGCTACAAGCGCCAGATGGAAATTTATCAGTGGCTCTTCCGGAAAAACGGATTTGCTGTATCTCCGGTAGGTTATTTTGTCTATTGCAACGCCGATACCAGTAAAATGATGTTCGGCGGTGTGTTGGAATTTGCGATCAAAATCATTTCCTACACAGGCGATGATTCGTGGGTGGAAAAAACCATCTGGCAAGCCATTAATTGCCTGCAAGCAGAAAAACTGCCCGCCTCCGGCCCTGACTGCGATTATTGCAAATACACCAGCGCGCTGCTCAGCCTGCAAGCGCCTGAATAACTTGAGCTTTCCCGTTAGAGAATTCCACAATTAAGCATCTTGACTTTTTCTTATTATTTGCTAATGTTCTGCGAAAGCGGTCAGTTACTCAGGTTACTTGCTCCGCTATATAAATGTGCTAAAGGCCGGAGTGAAATGAAAAATGAGCCCGTTGCCTCACTGGCGCGGGCTTTTTGTTTTAAGCCGGATTAATAATCTCACGAATGTGAACAAGGAAGGGAAAATATATGAGCAAATTAGCATCACGACACATTTACACTTCAGAATCGGTTTCCGAAGGTCATCCCGATAAAGTCTGTGACCAGATTTCCGACGCTATTCTAGACGCCTGTCTGGCGCAGGATCCGAAAGCGCACGTGGGTTGCGAAACCGCCGTGGGACCTAATCTTGTCGTCAACCTGGGCGAAATAACATGTCGAAATTGGTCTAAAATAAACACGCAGGAAATCGCGCGTCAGGTGGTTAAAGACATTGGCTATGATGACCCCACGGAAGGTTTCAGCTACGACACCTTCAATTATCTGAGCTCCCTGCACGGCCAGTCGCCGGACATCGCCATGGGCGTGGACCGCGGGCGTCCGGAAAACCAGGGGGCGGGCGATCAGGGCATGATGTTCGGATACGCCTCCAACGCCACGCCGCAGCTGATGCCGGCGCCGGTTATCTTCGCACACAGCTTGCTGGAAGAATTGACGCGCCTGCGCAAAACAAAAACGATCGAATATCTGCGCCCCGATTCCAAAGCGCAGGTAAGCGTGCTCCATGAAGACGGCAAAGCCGTAAAAATCACCACCGTTGTTATTTCCCATCAGACCCGCGACATTCCGCTGAAAAAAATCCGCAAGGATCTGATTGAAGTCGCGCGTCAGGTACTGGGCAAAACAGGAATGCTATCCAATCAAACCGAATTTTTCATCAATCCCACCGGTAAGTTCGTCATCGGCGGACCGTGCGGCGATTCCGGTGTCACCGGCCGCAAAATTATCGTGGATTCCTACGGCGGCGTCGGTTCACACGGTGGTGGCGCTTTTTCCGGCAAGGACCCTTCCAAGGTAGACCGCTCCGCCGCGTATTATTTGCGCTACGCCGCCAAGAATATCGTTGCCGCTAAACTTGCCGAAAAATGCGAAATTCAAATCGCCTACGCCATCGGCGTGGCCAAGCCGCTAAGCATCAACGTAAGCACATTCGGCACCGGAAAAATCAGCGAAGATAAAATCGCCCGTATTCTTACCGACGCGAAAATTTTCGATTTCAGGCCCGCAATGATGATTAAAGACCTGGGGCTAACCACGCCCAAAGGATGGAGTTACCGCCAGAGCTGCAATTATGGACATTTCGGACGTCGGGGTTTCCCCTGGGAAAAGACCGACCGCGTTGACGCGCTGCGCCAGGCGGCAAAATTGAAATAGCAAGCAAAAAGGCGGCCGGGGGCCGCCTTTTTTTCCGCCACTTCCCTTCGCAAAACTATATCCTGTTAGTAGCAAATAGAAAAGTCCTATTTTATAGCACATGATATGTCCGCTTTTAACGATGCTCCGGGAAAGGGTCTTTCGGGCGTAGCCCGGAAGCCTCTTTTCTTCGGTTTGGGCCGCGGCGGA
>Ga0209407_1000277_pt1 | contig 72278 bp, 64 predicted proteins | sample AD_JPNHG3_MetaG_FD_184410 | JGI IMG/M metagenome (GOLD analysis project Ga0209407, IMG submission 184410) | Active sludge microbial communities of municipal wastewater-treating anaerobic digesters from Japan - AD_JPNHG3_MetaG (SPAdes) (version 2) | ecosystem: Engineered > Bioreactor > Anaerobic...
CGATGGATTCGATTACATCGTCCGCAGCGCTTGGCTGATGTTGTAAAAGGAGTTAAATTCATTAATGGTATTGAAGAAAAACGCATCGCCGCCTAAATTCTCAATACACAACTATTGACTATAGCTCCCGATAGTTTTCGCAAACTTCCTATGGCACGTTGTCTCTAACCTATCTTAAAATTATCCGACGCATAGACATATACTTTTTTAAAGTTATTTAGAGTTTCAACATTCTACTTATCTTACGGAGGTGTTTTATGCGGCAAAAAAAGTCTTTGTTTTCTCTTTTGATTTTAACCATGTTTTTAACCTTTAACCTTATCTCCTGCAGCGGCGGGGGGGGCGGAGGAGGGGCGGCAGTTGGCCCAACCACAGCGTCGGGATTTATAAAGATTGTTGAGGCCACCGGCACCGCCAGTGGCGCGAATATCGGAGGCGCTGATTCAGCGCGCTACATGATGCTTTATCGTGCGCAGGATATTCAGGCTTCAGGAATGATCAGCGTCATAAGCCTGAAAAGATCAGATGTAATGGGCAGCAGTATAAATTGCCCGAACGTAACCGTAAAGATGGGTCACACTAACGTGACCGGTCTGTATACCACGTTTGCCAATAATATTGAACAGGGACAGGGCGCCTTTACCACAGTCATTAACAATGCGAGCATCAATGTTCCGGCAGGTGCAGCCGATACTTATTTTGATATTACTCTGCCGCAAGCATTCAATTACAACGGTGTGGATAATCTGATTGTGGAAATCACGCGCACGTCAGCATGCACAGACGCGTTGCCGGTTGCTCATCATGTGGGTTATGACGGCGCAAATATGAATACCTCCAGCAGCACCGCTACAACCGGCACAGTGTATCCAGTTGTCGTGGATGCCCGCTTTGTGTTTTCCGGGGGTGATAACATTGCCGTTGCAGGCGCTAGAGTTGGTAATTTAAACCCGTTTGGCTTTTCATTGGGCTTGCATAAAATGCAGCTATTGTATACGGCAGATGAAGTTAATGGCTCGGGTAGTATTACCGGTATCGCGTTTCCCGCCGGTGCATTAACAGATGGTGGAGATTATACCTTAAGCGTCAGAATGGGGCATACAACTCGTTCACAGCTAACCGATACGTTTGCCAATAATTTCAATTCCGGCTCACCTGTAGCGGTGGCCAGTTCTGCGAATTTCAGCGTACCCGCCGGCGTCCCCACCGGTTCATATATCTGGATTCCGATGCCTGATGCGACGTTTAATTATAACGGCACGAGCAACCTCATTGTGGAACTTGAAGTCACCAGCAGTAACGCCAATACGTCTTGGGGATTAAAAGATACTACTACTGACGGAAGGCGCCTTTATGCCGCGGCAGGGGGCACTACAGGAGACGTTGATGGTGCACACTATTGTATCAAATTCCGCTTTGCCGGCGGAACAATGGATGTCATTGAGGAACAAAACGGCGGGGTTTCCATTCCCTTCTGGAATTCAACAGATCATAAGCTACAATATTTATACCGTGCGGCAGAATTGGGGACAAAAGGCAACATATCCCGTGTGGCCTTCCGCCTGCAGGATTGGGATTCGTCTGCATCTAGTTACGACAGTTTTACTGTTGTGATGGGCCACACCGCCAACGCGGGATTAGGCCTTTCTTTTGCGGGTAATATGACCGGCGCACAAACGGTTTATAGCGGAACTTTTTCCGTTCCCGCAGGGCTTAAGAAAGGAGACTGGATTGAGATACTTCTAACCACGCCCTTTGCTTATGACGGTGTCCGCAATTTGGTTGTGCAAACTTCAGGTCTTAAGGGAAGTGCAACTAACAATCTCATTCTTAATGATAATTATCCACGTTACATGAACAGATATGTGGAGGTAACGGGAGATGGCACTAATACGGCATCTAGTGCAGATTATCGTTTTGACTTTATTGCTGATTTGCGCCTGACTTTGGAATAGTTTTTCATCGGAGTTTAATCTTTTCACCTTACAGCGCCCGGGATTAAATCCTGGCCGCTGTAAGAAATAAATTTAATTATCCAGAAATAGGAGGGCGAGATCATGAAAAAAATAATTTTTCTTAGTATAGCAATATTTATCGTTTTGTTTTTCGCGGCGTTTACGATTCTTCCATCGTATGTATTGTCAAAAGAGAAAGCTGCATCCAAACTGGATTGCAGCTGGAAATGTGACAAAAAGAAAATGGAATGTGTGTGTTCCGGTAATGATTGTCAAACATGCGCGGGGAATGAAGGGAAAGCCTATGGAGGCGCGATTATGAAAAAAATAAGAGTTTGCAGAGTCGTATCGTGCGAATGGTTTTGTGCTGGCTATACTGAAGGCAGATGTTCTGTATGGCGACAGGTTTGCATAGAAGAATGCGAAGGTTAGCTTGCTTCTAAAATATTTAAGATTTCATTGTCTAAAAAAAATAGCGCCCGGATTTTCCCCGGGCGCTATTTTTATTGAATAAATAACGCAACAGGTATATTTTACATCTATGCGTGTATTCAAAAACGCCGAATTCATTTCCTGCGAGGATAAGAATCGCGTCTTCCCATATCTGGTGGAAGATGCAGGCATTATTGTCTTTACCGGCGAAACACTCCCGCCACAATACGCGGCCTGCGAAGCAATTGATTTGAATAACAAATGCGCCGTGCCCGCCTTCGGCGACACGCACATCCATTTCAGCTCCTTTGCCTTTTTTCACTCCGGGCTTGATTGCCGCGACGTGGAGGATTTTGAACAATTGGGCGAACTTATCAACAGCTACATCGCCCGGGGCAAAAAGGAAAAAATAATTTTGACTTTCGGCTGCTCCGCGCACACAGTCAGGGAAAAAAGGCTTCCCGAAAAATCTGACCTGGATAAAATCACCGATAAGCCGCTGATGATTGTCAAATACGACGGCCATGCCTCCGTGGGCAATTCCGCGCTCATCAGCAAAATGCCCGCCGCCGTTTTGGCCGACCCGGGCTTTGATAAAGACACCGGCTGGTTTTATCTCAACGCTTTTTACCGCGCGGTAAATTACATTTCGCAATCCGTCTCTCTGCCCGAGCTTTTCCGCAATCTGCTTGCCGGAAGCGATTACCTGGCAAGGCAGGGCATCGCGCTGGTGCATCCGGCGGAAGGGGTGGGCTTCCCGCTGGATCTGGACGTGGATTTCATGCGCCTGGCCAACCGCGGCCTGCCGCAGACTTTCCGGATTTTTTTCCAGACCATGGAAATAAAAAAAGTCCTGCGCCGGGGCTTGCCGCGCATCGGCGGTTGTTTTGCCACAGCGCTCGACGGTTGCTTCGGCTCCGAAGACGCGGCGCTGAAAGATCCATACACAAACAATCCCAAAAACCGCGGCACTCTTTTTTACACACAGGAAGAGGTAAACAATTTTGCCATTCAGGCCAACCGCGCCGGCTTGCAGATTGCCATGCACGCCATCGGCGACGCGGCCATCGACCAGGCGCTTGCCGCTTATGAGGCGGCGCTAAAAGATTTCCCCCGCGCGGACCACCGCCACATCATCATCCACGCGGATCTGATGAGCGAAGCGGCCATTGAAAGAGCAGCCCGTCTCAACCTTTGTATTCCCCTGCAGACGCCCTTTTTATACTGGCGGCAGGAGCCGATGGAATATCTGGAAAGCATCTTGGGCAAGCGCCTGAAAAATCTGCTTCCACTTAAAAGCATGCTTTCCGCAGGTCTCACCCTGGCCAACGGCTCCGACGCGCCCTGCACCCTGCCTGATCCCATCGCGGGAATTTTCGCGGCGTGCAATCATCCCAACCCGGGTGAATCAATTTCCGCGCTTGACGCCCTGCGCCTGCACACGGCAAACTGCGCCAAATTATCCTTTGACGAAAAAACGCGCGGCACGCTCACGGAGGGCAAGCTTGCCGATTTTGCCGTGCTGAATAAAAATCCGCTCACCACGCCCGCCGAAAAACTAAACACGATAAAAACGGAAGCGCTTTACCTGCGCGGCGAAAAATACGAAGGCCAGGATAAACGCACCGTGGGTTCCCTTTTGTTCGATTCGATCAGAAATAAATATAAAAATTAGGCTGAAGATGCAGCGTTGCTTCGCAACGCGGAATCCGGCGAATGCCCAGCGCATGAGATTGCTTCACTTCGTTCGCAATGACAAAAAGGGAAATTTCATCGCGAGAACCGACTTGTCGGGGCGAAGCGATCTTTTGCACGCCGCAGAGATTCCTTCGTCGCTGACGCTTCTCGGAATGACAAAGGCGGCCGTTGCCGCCTCGCAATGACAGAATAAATAAAACTTTATCAAGTTTTTTCCAATGATATAATCTTTTCACGAAGCATATAATTTTTTATCTTGACAGAAGCGGCTATTTGTCTTTTTATGTCGCCGCTCGCTTGCGAGTGAAGTTCAACCTATGGAGCACACTATGCCGGAAAATCCTCTGCACCTCTTGATGAATCCCAAATCTGTCGCCGTGGCGGGCGCGAGCAACACGCCCACCAAAATGGGCTCGATACAGACGCTTTCACTTTTAAAGGATGGTTACCGGGGAAAAGTTTATTTCCTGCACCCCAAAGATAAAACAATTTTCGGCATGCCCGCCTATCCTTCACCCCAAGACCTGCCGGAAGTGCCGGATCTGGCGTTTCTTGTCGTTCCCATTAACGCCGCGCTGACGCTTTTGGAAGAATTCGGAAAAATCGGCACAAAAAGGGCAATTGTGGTTACGGCGGGCTTTAAGGAAACCGGCGAAGAAGGAGCGAATCTGGAAAAGCAGTTAAACGAAGTCGCCGCGCGCTACGATATTCGTTTTGTGGGGCCAAACTGCCTGGGCGTCATCAACAGCCAGATTTGCCTGAACACAACCGTTTATCCTTTTCCGCCGGTCGACGGGCTTCTGGGCCTGGCCTCGCAAAGCGGCACTTACGTCACGCAGATTCTACCGCTTTCCAGAAAAAGGGGAATTAAATTCAGCAAGGCCATCAGTCTGGGCAACGAGGCGAATATCGATATCGCCGACGCGCTGGAGTATCTGGGCGAAGACGAGCAAACCAAAGCGGTTATTCTTTATATCGAAGGCATCCGCAACGGCAAAAAATTTCTGGAGATCGCGCGCCGCGTGACCAAGCGCAAACCGGTGCTGGCGCAGTACGTGGGCGGCACGGCTTCCGGCGCGCGCGCGGGCATGAGCCACACCGGCGCGATGGCCGGGCCGGATTTTCTCTACGACGGGATGTTCAAGCAGGCGGGCATCATTCGCGTGGGTTCCATCGAGGAACTCTACGACCACGGCTGGACGCTCGCCACGCAGCCCATGCCCAAAGGAAACCGCGTGGCCGTGATGACTAATTCTGGCGGGCCTTCGTCTTCTATTTCCTATACCTGCGATCTGGTTGGCCTTACCGTGCCGCGCTATTCGGAAAAACTGCAGGAAAAGATCCGCCCCTATCTTCAGCCGCACGCGGCTTCTTCCAATCCGGTGGACCTGACCTTCGACACAAGCATGAGAAATCTGGCCATCACCATTCCGGAAATCATTCTCCAAAGCGGCGAGGTGGACGCGATGATTTCGCACGGCATTATGCATTCAGGATTCCTGCGCGAAATTTATTCGCATGCAGTGGATTTTTTAGGCGACATGTCGTTTGAGCAGTTTCTGGAAATGGCCGAACCTGTTTTGGAAGAAACTTTTGAGATTCCCCGCCGATATAACGTCCCGCATCTTATTTCCACTTTCTTCGGGCAGGAAGATTACTACACCTTAGGATTTCAAAAGCACAACATCCCGGTTTTTCATTCGCCGGAAAAAGCCGCCCGCGCGATGGGCGCTTTATACCATTATAAACTCATTAAAGAACGCAAAGCGGGCAGGAAAAATGCGCTGCCCAAAATCAGCGCGCGCGCGAGCAATATCCTGAAACAGGCCAAACAAAACGGCCAGAAGGCGCTGGATGAACACGCGGCCAAAAAACTGCTGGCCGCTTATGGCGTGCCGGTCACAAAAGAAATTTTGACGGAATCGCTCAAAGAGGCGCTCGCCGCGGCAAACAAAATCGGTTATCCGGTGGCGCTTAAAGCCTGCCACTGGGAAATCATGCACAAATCCGGCAAGGGGCTGATTGCCCTGAATGTCAAAAACGCCAACGAGCTGAAAAAAGCGTTTCTGGATATCCGCCGCGCCGCGGGTTTTTTCACGCCTATCCTCGTGCAGCAGATGCTTTCCGGCGGACGGGAATTTTTGGCGGGCATGACGCGCTTTGCAGCCTTCGGCCCCAGCGTGGTTTTCGGCCTGGGCGGAGTGTTGACGGAAGCGTTGCGCGATACAACTGTCCGCGTGGCGCCGCTGACGGACGCGGACGCGAGAGAGATGCTTGCCGATATCCGCGCCAAAGTGCTGCTGGAAAAATTCCGAGGCATGCCGGCGGTGGATAAAGAAAAGTTGGCGAAAATACTGCAGGCGTTGGGCAATATCGCTTTACTGCACCCGGAAATTGCGGAAATTGATTTAAACCCGCTGATTATCGACAAAGCGCGCCCGGTTGTCGCCGACGCCTTGATCGTGCTTAAGGGATAGATAGCGTCGTCGCTTTAACGCCACGCTACGCTCGTAACTTTGGTTTGTCCTCGTCATGACATAATAACTTGTCTTTGCGAATCCGCCGCAGGCGGGTGAAGCGCCAGTCCAGCGTATGCAGGACAATCTCAGGGATCGCTTCGTCGTTTCACTCCTCGCGAAGACAAAAAAACTTCGGCCATCGCGATCACACATGATTATCACTTTATGACGAAAATAATTTTTACTTTTTCTTTTTGTGTTTTTCGAAAGCGTGGCTGAGCGTCCCCATATTCTTGGGCGCTTTGGCGATGAAGCTTTTCATTTCATCTTTTTCCGCCGCGGCGGCCGCCTCTTCCGCGGCGTTGGCCGCCAGATCCAGCGAAATTTTCTTGGCGTCCAAATCAATCTTTTCCACCCGCACTTCCACCGGCGCGCCTTCTTCCAGAACCTCGCGCGCATGCTTTATCTTTTTGCCGCGTCCCATTCTGGAAATATGTAAAAGACCGTCGATGCCGTCCTCCAGCGTCACAAACGCTCCGAATTCCGCGAGTTTTGAAACCTTGCCTGTATGCACGCTGCCTTCCGGAAATTTAGCCGCGACGTTACTCCAGGGATCGGGCAATGTGTCTTTAACCGAAAGACTGACGCGGTCTTTATCCCAATCCAGGCTGGCGATCACGGCTTCGATTTGATCGCCGGGCGCATAAAGGGCCTTGGCGTCAGCGGAGCGTCCCCAAGCCATCTCGGACACGGGCAGGAGCGCCTGTATACCGCCGATATCCACAAAAGCGCCGAAATTCTGCACACCGATTACCGTGCCGGTTACTTTCATCCCTTTTTGCAGGGAGGCTTTCAGCGCCTCGATCTTTTCTCTTTGAATTTTTTCCAAAAGCGGACGGCGCGAGACAACAATCTTGCGGCCCCTCTGCGCATACTCGGTGACAATAAATTCGAACTTCTTGCCGACATAAGCCGCGGGATCTTCGATCCTTTTTAAATCCATCTGTGAATAAGGACAGAACCCCTCGGCGCTGGCGCTGATTTTTACCGCAAACCCGCCTTTAATTTCTTTTTCCACCGTGGCTTCCAGCGGCATGCGGTTTTTGTAGGCGTTATATAAATAATCATCCACGCTTTTGCGCGTGAGCAATTTGGTGGTGAAAAGTTTCTCGCCGTGGCGCGAAGAAAGAAAATACGCGCTGATGACATCGCCTTCTTTAACCGTCAGGTTGCCGTTTTCATCCAGCAGCTCCTTCTTGTCCAGATAACCTTCGCTTTTGGCACCCAAATCCAGAAAAATCCACTCCGGCGTGATGTTGACGATGGTCGCCTCAATTTTTTCTCCGACCGAGTAACGTCGGGATTTAAGCTCGGATTCATTGAGCAATTCGGCAAAACTCTTTTCCTGTTCCATATATTTTCCTTATAAAATTTGTCGGTATTCGCGAAAACGAATGTGCCTGATAACACGAAAAACACATTTTGTCGCCTCAAAAATTACGGCCACGATTATTTTTAATTATTTCAAATAATTAAAATTTTATAGATATTTGGACAAAAATGTAATATGAACTTTCCATAAAAACATAAGGAGTTAAATAGTTTATGCGTTTTGAAATTTCCCGCGGCGGCAGCGGTCTCACCTATGAAATTCGCAATATCGTCCTTATCGCCAACAAGCTCAAAGAACTGGGCATGGAAATCGTCTGGGAAAATATCGGCGATCCGGTGCAAAAAGGCGAAAAAATACCCGGCTGGATGAAGGAAGTGCTCACGGAAATCATCCGGGATGATTATTCCTTCGCCTATTCGCCGACCAAGGGCGTCAACGAGACGCGCGAATTTCTGGCCGGTCGCCTCAACAAGCGCGGGAAAGTGCAGATAACTTCTGAAGATATCATTTTTTTCAACGGCCTGGGCGACGCCATCGCCCGCGCCTACAGCTCCATACAGGTGGACGCGCGCATGATTATGCCGGAGCCGACCTACTCCACTCATTTCATGGCGGAAGTCCTGCACGCCTCGTTCCCCCCCAACACCTACCGCATGAACCCGTATAACAACTGGAATCCGGATATGCGCGAACTGGAACAGAAAGTCAAAAGCCATAAGGCGATTGTCGGCATCCTGGTCATCAACCCGGATAACCCGACGGGCTTTGTTTATCCCGAGGAAATGCTCAGGCAAATAATTAAGATCGCCAAGGATAATGATCTTTTTGTCGTCTTTGACGAAACCTATATCAACATCGTTTTCAACGGGAAAAAAACCGTGCCGCTTTCGGATATCGTGGGAGATTTGCCCGCCATCAGCATGAAGGGGATTTCCAAGGAACTGCCCTGGCCGGGCGCGCGCTGCGGCTGGATGGAAATTTACAACGCCGGCAAGGACCCGGTGTTCGACCGCTTCATCAATACCATTCTGCATCAGAAGATGTCGGAGGTCTGCTCGACCACGCTGCCGCAATTGGCGATTCCCAAAATAATGACGCATCCGGAATACACAAATTATCTGGAGGAGCGCAGAAGCCACTACGCGCGGCTTTCAGAAATCGCCTACAATATTTTGAAGGATGTTCCCTACATCATGGTGAACAAAACCAACGGCGCTTTCTACATGACGATTGTCATCAACGAAGCCGCGCTCAACAGCCGCCAGAAGCTCCATATTAAGAATAAGGAAGTAAGGGAATTTGTGGAAAATCTGACCAAGGAAACCATCGAGCACGACAAGCGCTTTGTTTACTATCTGCTGGCATCCACCGGCATTTGCGTCGTGCCGCTGACTTCGTTTTTCACGCCGCTTTTGGGCTTCCGCATGACGCTGTTGCACAAAGATGTGGGAGAATTCGAACAAACGGTAAAAACCATCGCGGAAAAGATTACCGAATATATTAATTCGAGCAAATAAAATATTACGGAAAAATCCTTCTTATTATTAAGCATCAAAGGCAAAAATAAGCGGGCTTTATGTTTTTGCACGTAATTCTTTTTGTTTTAGGCATTGCTTTTTTATGGATCGGCACAAATGCCGTGCTGCGGCGCGTGCCAGTTTTGGCCGGATGGCTGCGTGTTTCTCCTCTGGTGATAACCGTTTTACTCCTGGCGGTAATGACCTCGCTCCCGGAATTCTTTGTTTCTCTCTTTGCCTCTCTGCGCGGACAGCCTTCCGCCGCGGTGGGAAATATCGTCGGGTCTAATTTTGTCACGCTGACCTTTGTTGCCGGTGTCTGCGCGCTATGGCGTCCTATTGAAGTGGGGCCGACACTGCGCACGCGGGAGTCAAGCTGGATGATCATGGCGGCGGCGCTGCTTTTGATCTTTGCCATGGATGGGATCGTCAGCCGGATCGACGGCCTCATTTTGCTTGTTGCTTACGTTCCGTATTTTCTGGGCGCACTTGATGACGCACGGCGGCAGCGGGAAAGGGAAAACAGAAATAATCATTCCGCCGTAAAAAGGCCCTGGCTGGAAGTGATTATCTTCGCGGGCGGGCTCGGCATGATTGTGCTGGGTTCAAGCTGGGTGGTAGAAAACGGAACTGCTCTGGCGCGCATGTTCGGCATGAGCGATTTGCTGATCGGCGTTACCTTTTATGCTTTTGGAACATCATTGCCGGAACTAGCGATTGCCCTGGGCGCGGTGCTCAAAAATCAAGCTAACGTTACGCTGGGCGAAATTTACGCTTCCAATATTTTCACCGGTCTGGCCGTGGTGGGCGCGCTTTGTGTCATCAGACCTTTGGTTGTCGAACCGATAATCGTCCAGCGGGATTTGCCGATGCTGATTGTGGCGGGAGTTCTTTTACAGATGTTTATCACCACGGGCAGACGCTTTGTGCGTTTTGAAGCGCTGGTTATGATCGGCATCTACGTTCTGTTTCTGGCCGCGCAGTTCATGGGTTTCAGTATCTCGCTGGATTAAATGGACAATTTTGCCGTATTTTATCCGCCGGGTATTTTATGATAATAAAGACCAAATGCCCAATGGCAAAAGTCAAATCATATTGATTTTATGGTTTTTTTAGCTTTCTATTCATTATTAAACAAACCGGATTTGTAGAAGAACCCGGGAAATACCCATTGGGTATATTAATTGTAGGCCGCCGCGCTGTGCGCTGCGGCCTACGGCGGAGCTCAGCTCTCGCTGCCCAGCTCTTTTTTAATCCTTAATTATCTGCTCAAAACAAACGCCGCCAGAGAAAAATAGACGATAACGGTGCAGATGTCGGCCATGGCCAAAGTGAGCGGACCGGACGCCACGTGCACGTCAAGTTTCATTTTATGTAAAAATGATGGAACGCTTACGCCCAGGAAACAGGCCAAAAGCAATGATGCCAGAATGCCCAAGGAAATTATCAACCCCGCGTTAAAATCATTTCGCCAGACAATAACAATCAAGCCCACAATCAGCGCGCAGGCCAGCGCCATTAAAAAAACGCGCGCCAGTTCCCGGCGCAGCGCGCGGAAATACCAGCCGGACTGAGACAAGCTGTGATGCATAAAATGAACGGTGATGGCCATGGTCTGCATGGAGACGCTTTCCCCCAGGCCTAAAACCAGCGTCAGAAAAAACGCCAGCACCAGGCTCTGCGCCAGCGTCGCCTCGAAAAATCCGACCAGGAGCGCGCAGACAGTGCCGCTGGTGATGGTGGCCAAAAGCCAGGGAAAGCGATGCCGGAAAACGCTCCACGGTGATTTGCTGCGCATTTCGGAAATTTTCACGCCCAGGGTATCAAACACGCTGTGCACCTGTTCCTGCTCCTCGATATCAAACATTTCTTCGGTGAACACGCCAATATCGATTACGCCCAGCATTTTTTTATCATCATCTATTATCGGAAACGCCAGATAGCGGTGCAGAATAAAAAACTCCAGCGCTTCCATCAAGGTTGCCGTATGGGGAATCGCGATGAATTTTTTGGTAGTGATTTCTTCCACTTTTATATCCAGCGCGGAAGTAAGAAGTTTTCTGGTCTGAATAGTGCCGACCAGGCGGTTTTCGGCGTCCAAAACATAGAAATAAAGAATTGTTGACTGCGTCTGGCAGGTGCGGATACACTCCAGCGCTTCGCCTACGGTATTATAACTGTAGATGGACACAAAATCCGTGCTGGCGTGCTTCATCACGGGATCTTTGAGCTCTTTTAAATTAACGGAGCGCTCCATTGTTGATGTTTTCCTTCCGCGTATAGAGGAGAAATCAGCGATTTGGTTTATCGGAATAATATCCGCCAAATAATTTGTAAAATAACACAGCCGTAGGAAATTTGCCAAATTCTTTATAAAAAGGGCGAATCAATGGGGGCGATACCTCGAAATTACTAAAAAATAAAAGGGCGGAGATTGTTGAAATTCTTCCGCCCTTTTGAAAGTTATCTTGGCTTTTAAATAAATCTAGTATCTGCCGCCGCCGCCACGATTGCCGCCACGGTTAAATCCGCCGCCACCGCGGTTGCCGCCGCCTCTGGGACCTCCGCCGCCGCCGCTGAATTCTTTTTTCGGACGGGCTTCGTTCACTGTAATGGCTTTCCCGTCCAGCGTGCCGCCGTTGAATTTTTCAATTGCCGCCGCCGCGCCTTCTTCGGTTTTCATTTCCACAAAAGCGAAACCACGGGACTGGCCTGAAAACTTGTCCTTGATAACAGAAGCGGAAGCAACTTCACCCGCCTCAGAAAAATTTGTCTTCAGATCATCATCAGTGATCTTGTAAGACAGGTTGCCGACATACAAATTCTTGTTCATTTTAAGCCCTCTCTTCTCTTTAAACTTTTCTTCCCCCTTATGGGGCTTCACAAAGCACCAAAATCACCCCTATCCGTCTCCCGTTGAAGAAGGAAGGAAAAGTGAGGGACTTGCATGCCTTACCTCTGAAGCTTTTTGCAAAGCTTTCCGCTATTTAAATCGAAAGAATCATGTTCATACTAGCCGCCAATAGTCAATAAAGAATTCCCTTAATTTTCTGTTGTTTCAGGGGCGTTATTTGGTAAAATGAAACATATAATATTAAGGAGCATAAATTATGTTTGACTACATGATGACCAAAGAGCAGCTCAAAATCCGCGATGAGGCGCGTGAGCTGGTAAAATGGGTGCCCCGCCAGATGATTCTGGATATGGACACGGACACAATCAAATTCCCCAAAGAATTTTTACAGGAGGCAGGCCGCAGAAACCTGATGGGCTGCCGCTATCCCAAAAAATGGGGCGGCCGTGATTTGGATTGGGTAACCACCTGCATGTTGATGGAAGAAATAGGCACGCTCGGCTACGAATTTGCCTGCGTGTTCGGCGTGGGGGCGGAATTGGTCTGCGACGCCATCATCCTACACGGCACGGACGAACAAAAAGAAAAATACGTAAAGCCGCTGCTTAAAGGAGAGTTATTCGCGGCGGAGTGCCTCACCGAACCGCGCGGCGGCTCTGATTTCTTCGGCGCCACAACCAAAGCCGAAGACAAAGGCGATTATTTTCTTTTAAACGGCCAGAAGCGTTTTATTGTGGGCGCGGAGGGCGCGGATTTTTTCCTAGTTTACGCGCGCACCAATCCGGAAGCAAAACCGCAGGAATCCATCACCTGCTTTATTGTGGATAGAGGCCCGGGAGTTGAAGTGAAATATCTTTATGGGCTCATGGGCTGCCGCGGCGGCGGAACGGGAAGGCTAATCTTTCGCGACGCAAAAGTGCCCAAAAAAAACGTCGTGGGAAAAATTCACGGCGCCTATTCTGTTTTCAACACGATGATGATCCCAGAGCGTTTGGGCACGGCGGCCATGACCATCGGCGCGGCGCGCCCCGCGCTGGATATCGCCACGCAATACACATCGCGGCGTAAAGCCTTCGGCCAGGTAATCAATCAGTTTGAAGGAGTAAGCTTTCAGGTGGCGGAAGCGGCGATGATGCTGGATGCCGCCCGCGCGATGGCTTATGTGACGGCGCGCGCGGTAGATTCCGGCACTGACATGGGCCGCGTGCGGCGGATGGTCTCGCAAAGCAAAAAGTTCATCACTGAATCCTGCCAGAAAGTAGTGCACAACTGCATGCAGGTAATGGGCGGCATCGCCTACACCAATGTTTTTCCGGTGGAGCGCATTTACCGCGACGTGCGCCTTGCCTCTATCTGGACCGGCACCAGCGAAGTCATGTCGATGATTACCGCGCATGAATGGTATCGGGAATATTTCGCGCAGAAAGCAAAGGCGCAGACCCGCGATCATGAACTCGACGCCGCCGAAGCCCACGATGAGGAAAAAATCTATGATGATGAAGACATGTGGAAAAAAGGCTGGTAAAATTATAAATATAGCGAAGAAAAATAAAAGTATTTGACCAAAGCGAACACTTTGACTATATTTGCATACAAGACACCCCCAAATAAACTCATCAAATGGAGGTATTAAGATGGCTAAATCAAGAGATATCAAAAAAGACGCGAAGAAAAAACCCGCCAAATCACTCAAAGAAAAAAAAGAGGCAAAAAGGTTGAAAAAATTATCTAAAGAAGGTTTTTAGCGTCATCAAAGAAAGGTTAAATTAAATGAAAATTAAATTTTTAGGCGCAGCAAGAGCCGTCACCGGCTCTTGTTTCGTTATCGAAACTGATCAAGCCAGATTTGCCGTGGACTGCGGCATGCACCAGGGAAGCGCACTAATAGAAAAACGTAATTGGAACGCTGACGTATATGAAGCTGAAAAAATTGATTTTTTCCTGATTACGCACGCGCATATAGATCATTCAGGCCTTCTCCCTTTGATGGTGAAAAACGGCTTTCACGGCCCTGTCTATGCCACCGAACCTACCGGCGATCTGGTAAAAATACTGCTCCTGGACAGCGCCCACATCCAGGAAGTGGAAGCGCTGACCAAAAACAAAAAAATGCAGCGCTGGGGAAAATCAGCCGACACTTCCCCTCTTTACACAATAAAGGACGCCGAAGCCGTCGCGGGATTAATCAAAACAAAAACATACAATAATATGTTCAGCCCCGCGGAGGGAATTAAAGTCAATTTTCAGGACGCGGGACATATTCTGGGCGCGGCCATTGTGGAAATATTTATCGAGGAAAACGGCACGACAACCAAGCTTGTTTTCTCCGGCGATATCGGCCGCCGCCATCAACTGATGATGGAAGATCCCGTTTTCATCGAGACCGCTGATTTCCTTTTCATGGAATCGACTTACGGTGACCGCAACCACAAAGGCGAAGAGGAAAGCCTGGAGGAGCTTTTCGAGGCGATTAACTACAGTTATTCACGCGGCGAAAAAATAATCATTCCCGCCTTTGCCGTGGAAAGAACGCAGGAAATGCTCTACTCACTGTATCTGCTGGACAAGCAGGGAAAACTGCCCAAAGACCTCCCTGTTTTTCTCGACAGCCCGCTGGCCATAAAGGCAACAGAAATATTCCGCGCCTATCATACTTATATGGACAGGGAAACGCGGGAGATTGTCAAAAACGGCGAGGACCCGCTGGACCTGCCGCAGTTACAGTTTTCGTCAACCACGGAACAGTCCATGCGGATTAATGAAATGAAAGGTTCAGCCATCGTCATTTCCGCCAGCGGCATGGCCAACGCCGGCCGTATCCGGCATCATCTGCGCCATAACCTTTGGCGCCCCGGCGCGAGTGTTGTCTTCGTGGGTTATCAGGCGGAAGGCACGCCCGGCCGCGCGATTGTGGAAGGCGCAAAAAAAATCCGTATTTTCAATGAGGATATCGCGATCAAAGCCAAAATTTTCACTATTGGCGGTTTTTCCGCGCATGCGGGACAAAATCAGCTTATGGAATGGCTGCATAACTTCAAAAGCAGGCAGATGAAGGTGTTTTTGGTGCATGGAGAATTAACCGCGCAGGAAACGCTGGCTTCACTGATCAGAGAAAAAATTGGGTTTGAAGTAACGATTCCCGAATACCTGGAAGAAATTATTTTACAGCCGGGTGCGAAAATCCAGGAAATCAAAAAGCCTTTCGAAGAAGAAAAACCACGCATCGACTGGGATACTTTGCTGGGCGCTCTCGAGGCAAAAATTTCCTATCTCAAGGAACGCAAAAAAACCATCACGTCACTGCCGGTGAGCAAACAGATCGAAATCCGCGACGCGCTGCAGGAAGCAGATACGCGCGTGGACGATATTAAAACAGACGTTTAGAACCCTCCCCGTCGCTTTTCCGGGCGGTCATTTGTTTTTTTGTTTTTCATTTTCCCCAACCGGCATGAGGCTTTGTCATAATGACTGTTTGTCATTGCGAATCATGCCTTGGCGTGATGAAGCAATCTCTCATCTGTTCGATATTATAGGAGTTGCCGCGTCCCGCTTTATCGGGACTCGCAATGACAAATGATGCTTGCGACACAGTCTCGTATGCCGGGCTCTGTCTGCGTCCTTCAGTCTTCTGTCTTCTTCCTAATTTTAATTTCCGGATGGAAAATCAGCGCCATCTGCTCAATGGCATCCACAATCCGCGGCGAGGCGCGGCCGATTAAATCCGTGTCCACGGCGTAAATTCTTCCTTGTTGCACGGCTGTAATCACGCTTAGTTTCTCCCAAAATGCTTTTGCGGCTTTTAATTCTTTATCGCCACGCATCGGCGCGAGCAAAATAATATCCGGTCTGGCCGCGGCAATGCCCTCCGCGCTGAAACGCGGATAACGCGCGGCGCTTTGCCCCGCAACATTGATGCCGCCGGCGCGTTCAATCGCTTCATTAATCAGAGTTCCCCCGCCCGCTGAAATCACCGGTTCCAACCCAAGCTGAAAAAAGACGCGGGGCTTTTCCTTTCCTTTTATCTGCGCGGCAATATCATCAAGCCGCCGCCGCAGTTGCGCGGCAAGCCGCGCGGCTTGCTGTTTTTGGCCGGTGATTTCACCAATATGACCAATGCCGCGCAGAATCCCGCTGGTATCGCTGGGATTTGTCACATAAACGGCCAACCCCATTCTTTCCAGTTGACGGACTGTATCTTTGCGGTTGCCGTCGGCCGTGGCTAAAATCAAATCCGGTCTTAAAGAAACTATTTTTTCCAATGAAGGATTGATGAATCCCCCTACTTTTTCTTTTTCCGCGGCGCGGGCGGGCCAATCGCAAAATGTTGTTACTCCCACAATTTTATCCTCAAGCCCCAAAGCATAAAGTGTTTCTGTAATGCCGGGCGCCAGGGAAACGATACGCCGCACGCGCGGCGAAACATTCACGGAGCGTCCGATCTCATCCGTAACTTCGCGCGACCATGATAATGAGGCGGGAAAAAGCGTTAGCCCGACGAGAAAAATATAAAGGTTAATTTTTATTATTGCTGAAGGCATGATGTGATAATTTAATTGCGGATGCTGTAGCGAAAAGAAGCTACGATATGCAGGCGGGATAAATTGTAATGTTCGGGCAGAGGTTCATACGGCGCGGCGGCCCTGACCACGCCCAACGCGCCATTATCCAAATCCGGAAATCCGGAAGACGTCAGCAGCACGGTATGCGCGAGCTTTCCATCCGCGTCGATAGATAGCCTGACGATGACGTTTCCTTCCTCGTTTCTCTCAAAAGAGCGGCGCGGATATTCCCAAATGCGCAATATCTTTCTTTTTACTATATTAAGATACGCGGCGTATTTCACGTCAATGCTTCCCAGATCAACTGTGTCTTCACGCCAACCGTCGTCGACGGCAACCTTCTTTTCCGATCCTTTATCCGGAGAATCGCTCGTTGCGTATTTGTCCTCCGCCTGTGACTGCGGTATTTTGGGATAAATTTCCTGGATATCGACGGTGAGTATTTCCATATCCGGGATATTGCGGCGCAAATCTATGGCGCCGGTGGCGGTGATTAACGTCAAATGCACAACCAGAGATATCACAACCGGCCAGATGATATGCTTTGTATCCACTTGTTCACCTTTTCCGCTCACGCTTAATTTCAAAACACAAAAAAACTGAGCGCTTATGAGCATAAATCATATACAGCATTTGCCACAAAATCAACAATATGATATCAGTAATTGAAAAATTTGTCAGCCCTCGTTTCGCGTCAGCACTATTTTTTAATAAAAATACCGGAGCAAAAAAAGACAAAACCGTATGCGAACAGACGAAGAATTCATGAAAGCAGCTCTGGAGGAAGCCCGCCTCGCCTATAAAGAAGGAGAGGTTCCGGTAGGAGCGGTAGTGGTCAACGGCGGGAAGATTCTGGCGCGCGCGCACAATTCTCCCCTTCTCAATAATGATCCGTCGGCGCACGCGGAGATGCTGGCTTTAAGAAAAGCCGCGCAAAAGCTGGGCAATTACCGGCTGACCGACGCGGAGCTTTTTGTGACGCTGGAGCCCTGCGTTATGTGCGCGGGCGCGATTATCCAGGCCAGGATTTCCCGGATTGTCTTCGGCGCGCGTGATCCGAAAAACGGCGCGGTTGTATCATTATATAAAATATTAAGCGATGGGCGGCTGAATCATCAGGCAATAGTAACAGAAGGAGTATTGAGCGAGGAGTGCGGGGAAATTTTGAGTAGATTTTTTCGCGAAAAGAGGATAACATCCGCGCCCGCGTCGACAAAGCAATAAACATAAACGTTTCGCTTAAATAACGGAGAGATACCGAAGTGGTCGTAACGGGATCGACTCGCCCGGCATACGCCGGGCGCCCAGCGGATGCAGGGCGAAATCGATTTAAATCGATTTAAAATTATGCACTATGTTTATATACTTCAAAGCGAGAGTGACAAAGAATTTTATATAGGACAAACAAACGACCTACGTAGAAGATACGCGGAACATACGGCGGGGCGTGTAGATTCAACAAAGCACAGATTGCCGATGAAGCTTTTATGTTACGAGGCTTATAACACCAAAGAAGAAGCAGCCAGGCGCGAAAAATACTTAAAGAGCAGCGATGGCAAAAAAGACATTAGGAAACACATAATAGAGAGCATGCTTAAATAACGGAGAGATACCGAAGTGGTCGTAACGGGATCGACTCGAAATCGATTTGGGGGCCAAAAGCTCTCACGGGGGTTCGAATCCCCCTCTCTCCGCCAGTTATATATAAGGCAGAGGAAAAAACGCGGCCGAGGGTTTGGAGGGCGTAAGCCCGACACCCGATGCATATCGGGCGAATCCCCCTCTCTCCGCCAGAATATAATGATTATTATTCCCCTGATGCAGAGAAAACCCGGCGCACGATGGGGGAATCCATGATATATAATAGTTGTTCTTTACATGATTAAAATTTTGCGGAGAGATGTCCGAGCGGCTGAAGGAGCACGACTGGAAATCGTGTGTATGCCCCCAAAGGTGTACCGCGGGTTCAAATCCCGCTCTCTCCGCCATTTTAATAAACAGGAGAGCCGCTTATAAAAGTGCTGCGGGTTCGCCCCCCCCGACAGGAGCTCCGGCGTATGAAATTGTGTCAATAGCTGTTAGTCATTGCGAAACGCCTCTCAGGCGTTGTGGCAATCTAATATTTTCAAGAGCGTACGAGATTGCTTCGCTCATTACATTCGCTCGCAAAGACATTATGACACAGCCTCGCATGCCGGATTCGCCGGGTAGTCCGGCGCATGCCGGACAAATCCCGCTCTCTGTGCCATTTAATTTTTACTTGCTTGTCCGCCTGCGATATTTTCGAGTAATAACAGCATGATCGCCCGCGGCAAGATAAAAAATAAATTTAGGGTTGATTCCTGCCCGTTTATCAATTAAGAATTTCCTAAACTTGTTTTTTAAAAATATGGCCGGGTCCCGTACAACGAAGGTTTGTGAACCCCGTCAGGTCCGGAAGGAAGCAGCGGCAGCAAATCCCTACGTGTGTTGCGGCAAACCTGGCCACCAGCTATCATTAGTAAAGTTAAACTTTTCAAGAGGCCCAATTGGAATATCTAGTATTAGCCCGTAAATTCCGGCCGCAAACTTTTGAAGATGTATCTGGCCAAGAACACGTCGTAAAGACACTAAAAAACGCCATCGGCCAGGGGCGGGTGGCGCACGCTTTTTTATTTTCCGGTCCGCGCGGCGTCGGTAAAACCTCTATCGCGAGAATCCTTGCCAAATCTCTCAACTGCGAAAAAGGGCCTTCAGCCATCCCCTGCAACGAATGCTCCAACTGCAAGGAAATAACCGACGGACGTTCTCTTGATGTGCGCGAAATTGACGGCGCCTCCAACCGCGGCATCGACGAAATCCGCGAACTGCGCGAAAATGTCAAATTCGCGCCTGCCTCATCAAAATATAAAATCTACATCATCGATGAAGTGCACATGCTCACGCGCGAAGCCTTCAACGCGCTTTTAAAAACGCTGGAAGAGCCGCCCGGACATGTAATTTTCGTGTTTGCCACCACGGAAAGCCATAAAGTGCCGGCAACGATTCTTTCACGCTGCCAATGCTACGATTTTCGGCGTATTTCACTCAAGGAAATTATCGCCAATCTGGAAAAAGTGGCCGAAAAAGAAGGAATCCAGATCAGCAAAACCGCGCTGGGCTGGATCGCCGAGGCGGGCGACGGCAGCATGCGCGACGCGCAAAGCATCTTTGATCAGGTTATCTCGTATGCCGGAAAAACCATCCGGGATGAAGACGTGGAAGAAAATCTTGGCCTCGCGGACAAAAAATATCTTTTTGTGCTCTCCGAAGCGGTGATTAAAAGAGACGCGGGCGCGTGCCTCAATATTCTGGAAGAAGCATATCTGGCCGGCATCGATATGAAGCATTTTTATCAAAGGCTGCTCAAGCACTTCCGCGATTTGCTTCTGGTAAAAATCGCGGGCGACGGCAGCTCTTCATTTGATATCGCGCCGGAGCAAATCGAAAAATTGAAAAATCAGTGCCGCAACACGACGCGAGAAACGCTGCAGCGTTACCTGGAGATTCTTATCTCGCAGGAAGACGCGCTGCGCCGTTCGCAGGAAACCCGCATGAAGCTGGAAACCATCATTGTGAAAATGGCCTATCTGGAACCGATTGTGCCGCTGGGAGAAATCATCTCCGCCATAGAAGATATCGAACAAAGAATTAAAGGAGGATTGTCGCCGACCGATTGTGGCAAGACGAACCCTCAAGCGCATCGCGCGGCATTGGACACTGATGCCAATCAAACGGCAAGCAGAGAGACCGGAAATTGCGTAGCACAAAACATGGAAGAGTTAAGCGCACAGTTCAAGAGCTTCATTAAAAAAGAAAACGCGCCGCTCGGGGCAAAAATAGATACCGCGGAAGTTGTAAGCCATGAGGATAATTGCCTCGTTTTGGGCATTCCCCAAAACTCCATTTTTCTTGAAGATATTAAAAGCAAGCCGCAACTGGAAAAATTACGGAAAATCGCGTGTAAATTTTTCGGCAGCGATGTCGAGTTAAAAATAACGCCTCTGAAAACGGAAAAAACAAATGCCTACGGCAATAATTCGCGCGGCAGAGCCAATAACATAAATGAAATAAAAAGAGAGGCGATAAACCACCCTATCTTGCAAAAAGTAATGGATGAATTTTCCGGCGCGCGAGTCATTGAAATTAAGGCGCGCCTGGACGAAGATTAAAAATATTTGCGGGCCTCGCCGCCCGGAAAAAATCATTTTTCAAGGAGATAAACAAAAGTGCAGAATTTCGGCAATATAATGAAGCAGGCAAAAAAAATGCAGGAGCAGATCGGCCGCATCCAGGAGGAGCTGGAGACAAAAACGGTGGAAGCGCAGGCGGGCGGCGGCATGGTGCGCGTTGTCGTCAACGGCAAGTTCAATGTCGTTTCCATAAAAATTGAGAAGGAAGCGGTGAATCCCGAAGACGTGGAAATGCTCGAAGACCTGATTCTGGCCGCCGTCAACGAAGGAGTGCGCAAAGCGCAGGAAATGGCCTCTCAGGAAATGGCTAAAATTACCGGCGGACTGGGAATTCCGGGGCTGGGTTTTTAAGGAATCATGTCCATGAAAGCATACGCGCAACCCATTAAAAGATTGATTTCGGAATTGAGCAAACTCCCCGGCATCGGGGAAAAAACAGCCACGCGGCTGGCCAATCATATCCTGAAAGCGCAGGATGAAGACGTCAGAAAACTCGCGGAAAGCATTATCGACGTTAAGAAAAAAATTAAATTATGCCGTACCTGCCTGAATCTCACCGAAGCGGACGTCTGCCATATCTGCCATGACAAATCAAGAGACCAGGGGATAATCTGCGTGGTGGAAGAGCCGGACGCGATGGCCGCGATTGAGGAATCCGGCGGCTATCACGGCACGTATCATGTGCTGCACGGAGCGCTGGCGCCGCTCGACGGCGTCGGGCCGGAAAACCTGCATCTCAACGAACTGATGAAAAGAATCAACGGCGGCGGCATCAAGGAAGTGATTATCGCCACCAATCCCGACGTGCACGGCGAAGCCACCGCCTTGCTGATCATTAAAATGCTCAAAGGAAAAAACATTAAAGTTACGCGCATCGCCACGGGCGTGCCGATGGGCGGAGACTTAAAATACGTCGATAAAATGACTCTGTCCAAATCGCTGGAATTCCGGCGCGGCATGTAAAAATAATTATGGCTGAGATAAAAATCAGGGAAATAGACAGTAAAACCATTACGCAGACGGTAAAAAAGCTTTTCATTGATGCCAACACAAATCTGGGCGATGATGTGGTTTGCTCCCTGCAGGATGCCGTCGGGCGGGAGGAATCACCCCTGGGCAAACAGGTGTTGGAAAAAATAGTGGAAAACGCCCAAATCGCCCGGCAGGAAAAAATGCCGATCTGTCAGGACACAGGCTTGGCGGTAGTGTTTGTTGAAATTGGGCAGGATGTCCATATCACAGGCGGCAACCTGAAGGACGCGGTAAACGAAGGAGTGCGACAGGCCTACCAGGAAGGCTTCCTGCGCAAATCCGTCTGCGATCCGCTGACCAGGAAAAACACGCAAGACAACACGCCCGCGGTTATTCATACGGAAATTGTCGCGGGAGACAGGATAAAAATTATCGCCATGCCCAAAGGCGGCGGCTCTGAAAACATGAGCGCGGCAAAAATGCTGACACCGGCTGCCGGCAGCGAGGGGATTAAAAAGTTTGTGCTGGAAACGGTGGAAAATGCCGGTCCCAATCCCTGCCCGCCGATTATGGTCGGCGTCGGCATCGGCGGCTCGCTAGAGGAAGCCTGCCTGCTGGCGAAGAAAGCGCTTTTGCGAACGCCGGGAGAAAAAAGCGAAGACGCGCGCCTCGCGCAAATGGAAAAAGAGCTCTATGAAAACATCAATAATCTCGGTATCGGGCCGGGAGGCCTGGGCGGAAGGATTACAACGCTTTCGGTAAGCATGGAAATGCTGCCCTGCCATATCGCTTCTTTACCCGTCGCGGTAAACATTCAGTGCCATGTGGCGCGGCATAAAGAAATTATTATTTAGGATGATGACTTGAGCAAAGCCGCCAACTCACCAAGACGCTTTGATCTGCCATTGACCGCGCAGATGATTTCTTCGCTGCGGGCGGGAGATATGGTTTCCCTTTCCGGCGAAGTGTACACCGCGCGCGATGTCGCGCATCGGCGTCTTTATGAGGCGTTGAGCAAAGGCGAAAAACTTCCTCTTGATTTAAAAACAGCGACGATATTTTACGCGGCGCCCGCGCCGACGCCGCCGGGCAAAATCATCGGCTCTGTCGGCCCCACCACTAGCTATCGGATGGACGCCTTCACGCCGGCGCTCATCGAGCACGGACTGAAAGCGATGATCGGCAAGGGAAGCCGCGCGCCCGAAGTAATCGAGGCAATAAAAAAATACGGCGCTGTTTACTTTGGCGCCATCGGCGGCATCGCCGCGCTCAGCGCCAAGCGAGTGGCAAAAGCGGAAATCGTGGCCTATGAAGACCTCGGTCCCGAAGCGATAAGAAAATTAACCATCGTTGATTTCCCGGCCATCGTCATTAATGACGCGCAGGGCAATGACCTGTATCTGTCAGCACGCGAGCAGTGGCGCATTGCGTCAAAATAGTTCTTCAATTTCCAAAAACAAGAAAAAAGTTGACTGAAAAAAGGTTCTATATTATGAACGGGGGTCATTTTATACACTAATCATGGAGACATCTTTAAATGATCGAAATTAGATGGCACGGCAGAGGCGGCCAGGGTGCGGTAACCTCGGTAGAATTATTGGCGGTATCCGCGATTGCCGCGGGCAAATACGCGCAGGGATTTCCCAGTTTCGGCCCGGAAAGACGGGGCGCGCCGGTAGCCGCATTCACACGCATCGATGATAAAAAAATCAACAAAAGATCGGGTATTTACAAGCCTGATGTTGTGCTGGTGCTGGATGCGAGCCTGATCGGCCTGATCAACGTCACCGACGGATTGAAACCGGGCGGCAAGCTGATTGTCAACACGCACAAGACAACGGCGGAAATCCGCAAGGAGCTTAACTTCAGCGGCACGGTGGCCACTGTCGACGGCACGGGCATCGCGCGCAAGGAAATGGGCGTGCCGATCGCCAATACCACGATGATCGGCGCTTTGCTGAAGGTAACGGGAATTATGGATCTGGACGCGATGAAAGATGCGGTCGAACATCGCTTCGGACGCATTGCGCAAAAAAATCTGGCGGCGATGAAGCGCGCTTACGACGAAATACAAATCGAAAACTAATAAGAGGTAGCAACATATGGCATTAAAGACATGGAAGGAGCTTCCGATCGGCTGCGTTGTTTCCGAACCGGGGAGCGCCAGTGAATATCACACCGGCAGTTGGCGGTCCCAGCGTCCCGTCTGGAACGACGCCAAATGCATCAAATGCGGCATCTGTTACGTCTTTTGCCCGGAAGGATGCGTGCAGCAGGCCGAAAACGGATTTTTCAAGGCTAATCTGGACTACTGCAAAGGCTGCGGCATCTGCGCGCATGAATGCTGGCCCCGCGCTATTTCTATGGTGGAGGAGGGCTAGGCATGGGCAAACGCGTTGGCTTGGAAGTAACAGTAGCGGTGGCGGAAGCGGTGGCGCTTTGCCGGATTGATATGGCGGGTGTTTATCCCATCACGCCGCAATCGCATATCGCGGAGCATCTCTCCAATCTGGTGGCGGACGGCGTGCTGGACGCGGAATTTGTGACGGTGGAATCAGAACATTCGGCAATGAGCGCGGTAATTGGCGCCTCTGCGACAGGCGCGCGCTCGTATACGGCAACAGCTTCCCAGGGGCTATTATTGATGAATGAACTTTTGCCCATCGCCTCGGCAATGCGCCTGCCGATTTGTATGGCGATTGCGAACCGCGCCGTATCCGGACCGCTCAACATTTTGAATGACCATTCGGATATCATGCCGCAGCGCGACACAGGCTGGATTACGCTTTTTGCCGAAAACGGACAGGAAGCGGTTGACCTTTCCATCCAGGCATTTAAAATTGCCGAGCACAAAGATGTTATGCTGCCGGTTTGCGTGAATATCGACGGTTTTCAACTGACACATATGGTCGAGCCGGTGGAGATGCCCACGCAGGAAGAAGTGGATAAATTCCTGCCGCCTTTTGCGCCGCATGCGACATTGCATCCGGCCAAACCGGTGACCATGGGTGCGTTTGCGATGTCCGATTATTTCGCGGAAATCATGAAGGCCAAGGACGAAGCCATCAAAAATTCCAAAAAAGTAATCCTGGAAGTTTGGGATGAATGGGGCAAAATGTTCGGCCGCAATTATAAAGCGGTGGAGAGCTACAGAGCACAAGACGCGGAAATACTGATGCTGACCATGGGTTCGATGGGTGAAACGGCACAGGTGGCCATTGACGAGCTGCGCGATAAGGGAATCAAGGCGGGCCTGGTAAAACTTCGGCTCTGGCGTCCTTTCCCATTTGAGGAAATAAGAGCGGCGCTGAAAAACGCGAAAAAACTGATTGTCACCGATCGCGCCTGTTCTTTCGGCGGCCCCGGCGGACCGGTATTTTCGGAAATCAAATCCGCCTTGTACGCGGGCGACCATCACCCCGCAATTTATAACTTTATTTACGGACTGGGCGGACGCGACGTGCCGGTGCAGGATTTTACCGGTATGTTTGAAAAAGTAATCGCCGATACGGACAACAAGGCCAAAGACACATATGAATTTTGGGGAGTGAGAGAATAATGAATCTTGTAGAAAATTTTGATTTATACGCCCCGCGGCTGATTAATAAAAAAGAATTGTTCTCCGCCGGCCACCGCGCCTGCTCCGGCTGCGCGGAAGTTCTGGCGGTGCGCCTGATGTGCAAGGCGCTGGGAGAAAACACGGTTATCGCTTCCGCGACCGGGTGCATGGAAATCGTCTCCAGCATGTTCCCGACCACGGCCTGGGAAGTCCCCTGGATTCACGTGGCTTTTGAAAACGCGGCAGCGGTCGCTTCCGGCGTCGAAGCGGGACTCAAGGCGCTTAGGCGTAAAGGCAAGGTTGACGACCGGTATGTAAAAGTGGTCGGCATGGCCGGCGACGGGGGCACGATGGATATCGGCATTCAGGCTCTTTCCGGCGCGATGGAACGCGGCCATGATATGATTTATGTCTGTTTCGACAACGAGGCGTACATGAACACCGGCATTCAGCGCTCCAGCGGCACGCCGATGGGCGCCTCCACCACCACCGCGCCCGCGGGCAAAGTCAGCATGGGGCAGAAAACGTGGAAGAAAAACATGCCGGAAATCATGGTCGCGCATAATGTTCCTTACGTGGCCACCGCGTGTCCCAGCTATCCTTTGGATTTCATCCGCAAAATCGAGAAGGCCAAAAGCATCAAGGGCCCTTCCTACATCCACTGTTTTTCCGTCTGTCCCACCGGCTGGCGCTGCCCCTCGCATTTGGCTATTTCCATGGGACGCCTCGCGGTGGAAACGGGCGTGTTTCCGCTTTTTGAGGTGGAAAACGGACATTACCGCATCTCTCCGGATATGCCGAAAAAACTGCGGCCGATTCGCGATTACTTCAAGGCGCAGGGTCGTTTCCGCCACCTGACCGATGAAGAAATCAACATGATTCAGGAAAGAGTTAACACTGAGCATAAAAAAATTATGGAAAAAGCCAAGTATCTGAAAACAGGCAACGAGTAGCAATAACACCGAGGTGTATAAAATAATGAGCAAAACCGATAATGTTGCAGCAAAAACAAAAGAAATCGTAAAGAAACACGGCGGCGATAAAAGCACGCTGATTGCCGTCCTCCAAGATATACAGGAAGCTTTTAATTATCTGCCCAAAGAAGCGCTCAAGGCGGCAGGTAAAGCGATGGATATTCCGCTCAGCCGCGTTTACGAAGTGGCCACGTTTTACAACGCTTTCAGCCTGAAGCCGCGCGGCGAGCATATCGTAAAAATCTGCATGGGCACCGCCTGCCATGTGCGCGGCGCGTCCGCTATCCAGGATAAAATGGAAAGAACGCTCAATATAAAACCGGGCGAAACGACCGCGGACAAAAAATTCTCGCTGGAAACGGTCAATTGCGTGGGCGCGTGCGCCCTGGGGCCGGTGGTGGTCATCAACACCGAGTATCACGGCCAGATGACCATGGCTAAAGTGGACAAAGTTATCGGCAAGCTCAAAGAGGGGGCGCAGCAATAATGAAAATAATAGATGATGCTCTGGCCTTGCGCCAAATTCAGGATAGCTTACGGAAAAATTACGATCCTACCAAAAAACTTGTGACTATATGCGCCGGCACAGGCTGCCGCGGCTACGGCTGCATTGCCGTCAAAGATGAACTGGAAGCGGAAATAAAAAAACAGAACATGAATGTGGAAGTGCGCGCCACCGGCTGTTTCGGTTTTTGCGAAAAAGGACCTTTGGTGGTGATTCACCCGGAAAAAATATTTTATCAGCAGGTCAAGGTAAAAGACGTGCCGGATATAATTTCCAAAACCGTCGCTCAGGGAGAAATCCTGGAAAAACTGCTGTATCGCGATCCGGACACAAAAGAAACAGTACTGAAGGAAGAGGATGTCCCCTTCTATAAGAAACAAAACCGCCTGGTCTTCGGCCAAAACGGCATGATTGATCCTTCCCGGCTTGATGATTATCTGGCTATCGGCGGTTATTCCGCGCTGGCCAAAGCCCTTACGGAGATGACGCCTGAGGGAGTTATCAGCGAAGTGAAGAAAGCTGGTCTGCGCGGGCGCGGCGGCGGAGGTTTCCAGGCGGGCATCAAGTGGGAAGGCGCGCGCAAAGCCCACGGCGAACCAAAGTACGTTATTGCCAACGGTGACGAAGGCGATCCTGGCGCCTACATGGATCGCAGCCTGATGGAAGGCAACCCGCACAGCGTGATTGAAGGAATGATCATCGGCGCCTATGCCATCGGCGCGCACGAAGGTTATATTTATGTGCGCAATGAATATCCGCTGGCGGTAATGAACCTGTCTCTGGCCATCAGCAGCGCCAAAGAGGCCGGTCTTTTAGGCAAAAAGATTCTGGGCACGGATTTTTCCTTTGATATCCACATCAATAAAGGTGGCGGCGCTTTTGTTTGCGGCGAGTCTTCCGCCTTATTTGCTTCGATTGAAGGCCGCGCGGGAGAGCCACGCGCCAAATATATTCACGCGGTGGAGAAGGGACTCTGGGACAAGCCCACGGTACTGAACAACGTCGAAACATGGGCGAATGTTCCGGTGATTATAAACAAAGGAGCTGATTGGTACGCTTCCATCGGCACGGAAGGATCAAAAGGAACGAAAATTTTCTCGCTGGTCGGCAAAATAAACAATACCGGCCTCATCGAAGTTCCCATGGGCATGACGCTGCGCGAAATCATCTATGACATGGGCGGCGGCATACCCAATGGACGAAAATTTAAGGCCGTGCAGACCGGCGGCCCTTCCGGCGGATGTATTCCGGAAAGTCTTCTGGATCTGCCCGTGGATTTTGACAAACTTTATGAAGTCGGCTCCATGATGGGTTCCGGCGGCATGATCGTCATGGACGACAAATCCTGCATGGTGGACGTGGCAAAATATTTCCTGGCTTTCCTCCAGGAAGAATCCTGCGGCAAATGCGTTCCCTGCCGGGAAGGCGTACGCCGCATGCGGGAAATTCTGGAAGATATCTGCGCAGGAAAAGGCAAAGAAGGCGATGTGGAACTTTTGGAACATCTTTCGACAGGCGTCGCGGACGGCTCGCTTTGCGCTCTGGGCGGCTCCGCTCCCAACCCCGTTTTGAGCACGATTAAATATTTCCGCGAGGAATATGACGCGCACATTAAAAACAAACGCTGCCCGGCGGGCGTCTGCAAGGCGCTCATTACTTACAGCATCAATCCGGAGGCATGCACCGGCTGCACGCTTTGCAGCAGGGTTTGCCCGGTGGAAGCGATAAGCGGCGAAAAGAAAAAGCCGCATATGATCGACATCGCTAAATGCACAAGGTGCGGCGCGTGTATCGAAAGCTGCAAATTTGACGCGATTACTGTAGAATAAAAAGGTGGATTAAATCATGGTAAATTTGATTATTAACGGTAAAGACGTAAAAGCCCGTGAAGATATGATGGTGCTGGAAGCGGCGCGCACGGCCGGATTTGCTATACCCACTCTGTGCGCTCATGAATCTGTATCCCGTTCCGGGTCCTGCCGCCTCTGTGTGGTGGAAATCAAAAAAGGCAACAGAACGAGAATCGTCACTTCCTGCCTCTACCCTGTTGAAGAAGGTCTGGTTGTGGAAACAAACACGGCGCGCGTGCAGAATGTCCGCCGGCTGGTGCTGGAATTACTGCTGGCGCGCTGCCCCGAAGCCGACGTGCTCAAAAAAATGGCGGCGGAAATGGGCATCGAATCCCAGCCGCGGTTTGTCGCCGATACGGATAAGGGCAAGTGTATTTTGTGCCGCTCCTGCGTGCGCGTTTGCGAAGAAGTTGTCGGCGTGAGCGCCATCGGACTTTTTGCCCGCGGCTCGCATAAAACCGTCGGAACGCCGTTTATGGAACAATCGGATGTCTGCATCGGTTGCGGCGCCTGCGTTTATGTCTGTCCCACCGGTCATATTGAAATGACCTCGACCGGCGATAAACGTAAAATATGGGGACGAACTTTTAAAATGCAAGCCTGTGAAAAATGTGGTAAGTACTTCGCGCCGGTTGACCAATTGAAATATATAAGCAAGAAAACGGGGGTACCCGTCAAAGAAATGGCAACCTGCATGGATTGCCGGTAAATTTATTCCCCAGTAGCTCAGTCGGTAGAGCAGATGGCTGTTAACCATCGGGTCCGTGGTTCGAGTCCGCGCTGGGGAGCCAGCTAACAAAAAACCCGCCAAAGGCGGGTTTTTTTATTTAATAAAAACAACGCTTTTCCTGTTTTTGCCGAAACAACACTTACCCTTTTGTAATTATTTTGAAAATGACGGCGTTGACAACAAATTGTCCTTTTGTTACATTTAGTTACACTAAAAAATAAGGCGGGGAGGTAAATTATGTCTGCGGTAAAACCGGAATTTATCGAACACAACGGCAAAAAGATATTTTACTTGAATTTTTCCCACATGGAAAAAGATGCCATTCCTGCGTTCATGGAAGAAGCGAAGAGGGTTCTCTCGGCCGAGTCTCCCTCCTCGGTCCTTTTTCTCGCCAACGTAAATAAAATGAGTTTTGACAAGCAGATTGTCAAAAACTTCGTGGATTTCTTCAAATTCACCAAAACATACACGCAAAAAACGGCTGTCATCGGCCTGGATACGATCAAGAAAATGCTCTATGAGGCGGTGTTGGTTCTTTCCGGCAGAGGCAGCGAAAATATCAGGGTTTTTGACGGTCCAAACGCCGAGAACAAAGCCAAGGACTGGCTGACAATTATCTGATTGTATTTAGCCGTTAACAAAAGCAACGGCGTTGAATCACTCAAAGTATGGCCTGAGGTTAATTCTTGCCTCTTCCGGGTCTATCGTGCCGGATATTGAGCGGCGATATTTTCCATTAGTTCTGTCCGCCAGGCTGACAATTTTGCTGTCTTCTTTTTCCGAACCATCAAATCTGGTAAGAATAAGCACGCGCGGACGCATCAAATCCGATGTCTGATGCATTACCAGCCCTATCTCTCCTGTATCCAGTTTAAGCAGCGTGCCGACGGGGAAAATGCCCACCATGTTGATAAATGCCTTTAGCAGTACCGGGTTGCTCGTAACACCTCTATTCTTCACGAGAATGCGTATAGCTTCGTGAGGAGGGATTTTTGATTTATAATACACGCGGCTTGCCGTAATGGCCTCATAACTATCCGCCAGAGAAATTATCTGAGAGAAAGGATGCCTTCTGTGCAAAGCTTCCGGGACGGGATACGCGTTCTGGCCGTGCTGGTGATGCTCATAGGCCACAACCATTGCCAGCTTGGTTATGCTTGGTATTTTTGATAGGAAAACAGCGCCGGCAATCGGATGGCGGCGCACATATTCCCATTCCTCTTCCGTGAGTCTGCCCGGTTTATTGATTATCTCCTTGGGAATCGCCACTTTGCCGATGTCATGCATCGTCGCGGCCATGCCCAACGCCGCCAACTGCGGTTTGGTCATAGATAAATACGTGCCCAGCGATACGGCTAAAATGGACGTGTTAATCGAGTGGGCGAACGTGTATTCATCATACATTTTGATGCTGGTCAGGCCGATCAGCGCGTCGCGGTTATCCAGCACATAATCGACCATATTCTGCACAACAGAATTCATTTGGCGCATACTGGAAGCTTTTTCCAGATACACGGCCTGCACGACGTCTTTGAGCGCGTTGATCGTGTCGCGGAAAACGCTGGACGCTTTTTTCTCCCTGGCCTTGATAACGCTGCCTATTTTTTTGTCTACAAGAAGCGCGTGTTGTATCGATATGTGAAAAATGCCTCTTTTGGCAGTTGCCACACTCAAGCCCTCCTGTGTGGAGGGCATGATTTCCTCATTGACGATCATGTCCGCGAAGCGGCCGATTTCTTCCACGGCAACGTTCGGTTTGAAAATTATTCCGCCAATATCCTTGTCGGTAAACTGTTCGATCGCCACGGAAAAACTCTGATCAATCGGCACGGGTGTTGTTTCAAAAAATAATTCACCGCGCACGAGATAAAAAGGAACTTCATTTCTTTCCGCGAGCAACTCCTGAATTTTCGCCTGTAGCTTTTCCGCCGATGATTGCAAAATCGGATGCTGCTGGGGATACAGACTGGCGTTGCGTAAAACAGCCGCCAAAAACTGAAAGGCGATGCGCGCCGATTCAACCAGGCGCTGTTTCTCGAAATATGACTGGCGTGCCTCTAGAATTTTATCGCCCTGCTCATCCACCATCGCCCATTCTCCAGCTTATTTCTTTAATCGCCCTTTGCGCCGCGGTCTTTAATTCTTCCTGGAGCTTGCGCGGACGCCACCAGCGGACTTTTGTGTATTTTTTCAGATAATCTCTTGCCTGACGGCCGCCAATGTTGCCCAAAACACCGATAGCCATCAGCGTCAGATTTTGCTCTTTCTTGCTCAGCGGCCGGCTATTAAGAAAGTTAATCAGAAAAACCGCTTCATCCTCGCTGATGCCGGGAAAACGGGCAAAGGCCTGCAACGCCGTTTTTTGCACTTCTTCTTCCTCATCGGATAAAAACCTGGCCAGAAAACTCACCGCTTTTTTCCCGCCGATGCTTTGCAGGGAATGAATGATTTCCTGGCGGATACGAACGTTCTTATGGTCTGCCGCTTTGCGGAAATACGCCATGGCCTGATCTTCTTTACTTTCCGCCATGATGTTCACAATATTTCGTACCAGATACCAGCGGTCATCGGAAAGATATCTTCCCAACAAAGCGGTCTGGTTCTTGCTGATTTCTTTGGCCAGATCCAGATAAAAGATGCGCGCCTTCCTTTCTTTTTCCTCCGCCAAAAGCTTAAGCAATACTTCCGTTGTCTCCCTCTCAAACATGGAAAGATATTGAAATATCGCGCGGTATTCCGGCGAATCCATGACATGACTTCGCAATTCCCGAATCGCGTCCATAAGAACTGTCCGGGCGGACGCTTTACTTAGCGCCTCGCTCACCTTGGCGCGATATTCCGTCTCTGTCGGCATTTGCAAGGCATGAACAATCAGCGTGGCATAAGGGTAATCTTTTTTCTTGAGCAGAAAATCAAGCATGTTTTCCATTTGTGTAATCACGCCAGCAAAAACAGTGCTGGTTTTTTCCCCCTGCCCTATATGCGCAGGATTTTTGATATGAGGAATGAGCGAAATCAGCGTGCGCGTCGCCGCCCTAACCGTATCCCACTCTAAATTTGCCTCTGTGATTGCCCTGAGCTCATTCATTTCTTCGGAGCTATATTGTGTGATTTCCGCGGCAATGGAGATTATGTCGCTGTCTACCGGTTTGGCCTCCAGATAGGCAAGCTGACCGGTTGGTTTAACAGGTTCCGGCGGTTTTGCCGCTGCTTTTTTCAGCAACGCGGCAATCTGCTGTATTGTCCACGCGTCGGAAAATCTTCCCGATTGAATCTCATGGAGCGGGCCGGGCAAATTTTCCTCTGAGAGCGGCTGCTCCTTGGACAAATCAACATCCAGATCGCCATACAGTTTATCGGCGATAAAGCCGTTACGATAGGCCGGGTCAAGGGATAAAACCGACTTGGCCAATCCTTCATAAAGAGTTTCTCTTTGCTCAGGCTGTTCCCTGTCTATTTTCCGACCCGCCTCTTTATATAAAGCAAAAAGGCGGTCCTCGAGGGATTCGCCTTCGGTCAACGTCTGTTTGGCCAATTCAACAATGTTCTCGCCGAATCGAAGGGGATCATCTATTAAGTCAAAAAGCACCAAAGTACGATGTGGAACTCCCGCCTGCCTTTTTTCCGTTTCCGCATCACTTGTTTTGCTCGCGGCATCGGCGCCGCCTGGAGACTGTTCGCCCCAGCGCCTGGGCGTTTGCGTTTTTATGACTTCATCAAGGCCGGTTTCGGTAATTCTGATATGCGCCACGCTTTTTTCCCATAATATGGAAGCGATGCCGTTTTTCATCTCCTGCTCTTCTATGGTGAGCGCGAGGGCCTGATAAAACTCAAGCAACTCCTCTTCGCTCAAACCTGGCAAAAATATCATTTCCCGAATGCCTTTTACAAACAAATCCTGAACGATCGGCAAATTAAACTCAGCGTCTTTTTTGAAAGGCATGTTCTCATAAATAAAATAGTTTTTGTGGATTTCCAGACGATACTCGTCATGGGACTGTAAAAATTTATTGAGCGCCGCAAATGATTTTTTTACCGCGGTCGCATAGGCCGGGTTATTTGCCGGATAAAGCTTTACGGCACGGATAGCCAAAACCATGTTTCTTAATGTTTCCAGAACTTCCGGAGGGAATGATTCTTCCTGCTTGATGTCCTTTACCATAGCTTGACGCTCACAGGTAAATAGCGCAAAATTGAAGTGTAACTAATAAGTCCGCAATATTCTATCGCGAAACGAGTATAGAAAAAGAGGACGCCTGTGTCAACGAAATAATAAACTCTTGAATCAAAAGATTATTTTTCATCGGGTATGATCGTTAATATCTTGCAAACATTAAGATTAATATGCCATATTGAAAAAAACAGTTTACAGGAGGTCCTTGTCTTGATTGAAGCCTGGATTAAGGAAATAAAAAGAAACTGCACCACAAAAGATCTGGGGATGATTCTTGTGCACAACGGCATTATGCGCGCCACGTCAAAAGAAGGCAAGCCGGTCCGCAGGATGAGAACCACTTATAACGCCGCTAAACTCGACGCGGCGATTGCGCTGTACAAACAAAAAGACGGCATCGCCGACGTTAAGGTCTGGATTAACGAAGGCATTTTGCAGGTCGGCGATGATATTATGAAAGTATGCGTAGCCGGCCGCTTTCGCACCGATGTCCTCCCCGTGTTTCAGGAGCTTCTGACCGCCATCAAAAGCGAAATCATCAAAGAAGAAGAATATCCGCTTTAGCAGGTCGCTATTTTTTAAAAATCAGCACCGCGCCCAAAACCGCGCAGAGGGCTCCTCCCGCCAGAAAAAGCATGGTCTCATTAGTGGAGGCTCCGGTTAAAGTTCGGGAAAGCTTATTTCCGAAAGCGCCGTAAAGATTAAACCCCCAGATAAGGAGCCCGACACCCGCCGCAAGCAGTATAACCCCTAGCGGATTAATATTTTTCTTAGCCATCAACATTTACCTCCCGAAAACCAATAAAAAACAGCAGAGATCCGAATCACATGAACACAGATCTCCGCTGTTTTTTTGTTTATTGACGTTGTTGATATCACAATGCGCGACAATTTTTTTAAGCCATTTTTAAATATCGCTGCTTAGTTAAATATCATCCCTTGTACTTGAAGGATACTCTTAATTTCGCCCTGTACTCAACTACTTTGCCGTCCTCAATTCTCATGTCGAGTTCTTTTACTTCCGCTACCCGCAAATCCTCCAGTGTTTTCGAAGCCATTTCCACTGCTTTCTTTGCGGCATCTTCCCATGATTTGTCACTGCTGCCGATAATTTCGATAACTTTGTAAATGCTGCTCATATTTTCCTCCTTTTCTTGTAAAGTTAATGGATTGAAAACCGAGACAACGTGCTACAGCGCTTTTATTTGGCTTGTGAAACGGAGTATAGGAATATTCATTTTATCTGTCAATCAAAAACGGCGGATATATCTCCCTTTACCGCCATTTTAAAAAAATCATTTAAAACAAATATTTACAGCTTACCGTCCAACATATCCGCGATATCTGCTTTGCAGTTTCGGCATCTTTGCGCGCCGCGAAAAAGCGGCTTGCCACAGAAAGGACAATGATAGCGCTGACAGACGCTGCGCGCCCATTCCACGCTTCCTTTCTCGTCTCCGTAAAGAGCTGCCTTTTCCCGCCAGATGGGTATCGTTTCCTTCATCACCCTTCTGCCGGTTGCCAAACCAAAATTTTCTATCATGGCACAGGGCCAGTCCGCGCACTGGTGGCAGGAATAAAATCCTTTTTCTTTAACACAATTTCGGATTGTGCAAAGCCGGCAATAACCATAAAGCTGCTTTGCCGGCTCCTGCTGCATACACCCCAGACACAAAGTTTCATCCGGTTTTGTGCCGTAAAGATTTCCCATAACCTCCCGGAATTTTTTATTGTTGTCGCGGGTAGCGATGTAAACGCCGCAGACACCGCAATAAAGGCCGCAGGGGGCCATTAAATCTTTATTTTGAAATTCTTCCTCTTTCCAGCCTTCCATAAACTTCTCCAGGGCAAATGAAAACTTTATGCTCTCCGCGATATTTACTTTTTCGGCGTGATGCCCGCCAGTTCTTCATACATATCGATTACCGGAGCGCCATCAAGCAAGGGAGCAATTTTACCGAAAAGTTCCGTAAAGTGCGGCGTCGCACTGTGTTCCTTGAGCGCTTCTTTGTCCGTATATTTTTCATAAAAGAGAAATTTCCCCGCTTCCTTTTTCGCGCGATGCAGCGTGTACATCAATGTGTTTTTTTCCGCGTCAACTTTGGGAATAATTCCTTTTAACGCCTGTTCCAATTCCTGCTCCATTCCCGCTTTGGCCTTCATTACCGCAACCACAACCAGCATGATTTCCTCCTCGTTAATCATCAGTTTTTAGTGTACCTTTTGCGAACCGTTTTTCCCAGCTTTACAAAAGTATAAAATACTTACCGCTTTTACCTTTTCGCTTTACCCGGCTTTTGCCTATATCTTCATGCCTCCGTCACAGAAAATCACCTGCCCGGTGATAAAAGAGCTTTCATCAGAGGAAAGAAAAAGCGCCAGATTCGCAATATCTTCCGGAGATCCTTTTCTGTTCATCGGGACTAGAAAAGGCAGCATCGCGTCCATCTGCTTGATTGTTTCCTCAGGCATGCTTTTCATCATGTCCGTCCAGATCATGCCGGGAGCGATCGCGTTTACGTTAACCCCCTTGGGTCCCAGTTCTTTGGCGGCGGTTTTGGTCATACCAATAACGCCCGCCTTGGTCGCCGAATAGTTGAGCTGTCCCGCGTTGCCCAGCGCGCTGGTGGAAGAAATATTGATAATTTTACCGTAGCCCTTTTGCCGCATATGTATGCCTGCGCATTGTATGCCGTAAAAAACGCCGGTGAGATTGACGGCGACGACCTGATTCCACTGTTCATCGGTCATTTTGTGAAGAATGGCGTCACGCGTGATGCCGGCGTTATTTATCATGATATCCAAAGTGCCGTATTCTTTAACGGCGGTATCCACCATTTGCTGCACCACGGCCCGCGTTGCCACGGAACCGATAACCGCCACGGCCTTTCCTCCCTGGGCTGTAACCTTTTCCACAACATTTTTTGCGTCTGCTTCATTGACGTCATTGACGATAATTTTGGCGCCCTCCTTGGCAAAGCGCATAACTATACCTTCGCCAATGCCGCGTCCCGAACCGGTGATCACAGCCACTTTATCCTTTAATCTCATTTTTGCCTCCTTAAAATAAAGTTAATTAATAATCCGTAATGGAATCAGTAATCACATACAACCAAAAAACCAAATCGTCCACGATATTTTTTTATTTTTCCATCACTATTGATTATCTTTTTCCCTTCCTATAATATGGACGACACCAAGACTAAAAAATAAAGAGGAATGGACAATGAATTTATCAAGATTTTCCCTGGAAGGAAAAGTGGCCCTAGTAACCGGCGGCAGTCGCGGCATCGGACGCGCGAGCGCCCTGGCGCTGGCTGATGCCGGCGCGCACGTTGTGGTCAGCAGCCGCAAAATCGCCGATCTGGAACCGGTGGCCGAAGAAATCCGCGCCAAGGGTGTTAAGTCTTTGGCGATTGCCGCGCACAACGCAAAAATTGAAGAATCCAAGTCGCTTATTGAACGGGTCGTCAAGGAATTCGGCCGTATCGATATCCTGATGAATAATGCCGGCACAAATCCCTACTATGGCTCGCTTCTGGAACAGGATGAAAAAACATATGCTGTCACCATGAACGTCAATCTCAAGGGCATCCTGTTTTTAAGCCAGCTTGCGGCAAAAATCATGAAAGATCAAGGCGGCGGCTCAATTATCAACATCTCATCAATCGGCGGATTGAGGGCAGGCGATTTGGGTGTTTATTCGGTAACCAAGGCGGGGCTGATTATGCTGACACAAGTGATGGCCAAGGAATGGGGACAGTATAACATCCGCGTCAACGCTATCGCGCCGGGCATTATCAAAACACGCCTGAGCGAAGCGCTTTGGAAAGAGCCGGAGGTTAACGAAAAAGCACTCGGACAGATTCCGATGATGCGGCTGGGCGAACCTGATGAAATCGCCGGCGCGGTTGTTTTTCTGGCCTCACCCGCGGCAAGTTACGTGACCGGCGCCACGCTGGTAATCGATGGCGGCAGGGTGCATGGAGAGCCGGCACACCTGCAAAAAAAATAGATTTTTACCCGCGGCGCATGCGCAAATTTGCCGGAAAAACGTCTTCCGAATTACGGCACTGATTCAAAATAGGCATTGCATATTCCGTCAAGCAACTGCAGCGCTTTTATTTTAACAACAACGATTTCGGCATCCCGGTCATCAAGCAGCATGTACAGTTCGGGATGCCTTTCACGTAGAAGTTCCCGTATTGCCTGCTTTTTTCCCTCAGGGACGTCTTTTTGAAATATGCCGGTAACCGTGAGCGCGAGGGGGCGTTTTTTGTCTTGCAAAAGAGATGTTTCACGTGAATCAATAAGGAGGCTCACGGCGGGATTGTTTGTAAGATTTTGATATTTTTTGGTATTTTTATGACTCACCATGTAAATTTCTCGGCAGTCCGCATCTGTCGCATAAGACATCAGTGAGCAGTGCGGGCTGTCTCCGGAGACGGTGGCCAAAACACAAACAAGATTATTTTCCATTAAATCTTTTATGTCCGCGCGCATAATACTTTCTGTTCCCGCTTATCCATAATTATAAAAACACAACTGCCGCTGCAAACGGCGGCAGTTGTGCGCTGACTCATAAACTCTCCTCGTAACAAACTAGGCCGCCCCGCCTCCGGAAACAAAACCTTTAGAAGGCGGACCGGTATCCGCGGGCGTTCCCGCAATCTGCGCCAGATAAGCGGCGCCCAATTTTTTCAGATGATCGCTGACATTATCAAAATAATTAAAATGCGCCTGCTCTTCATCTGTTATGGTTTCAAAAAGCTTCATGCTGATGCTGTCGCCGTTTTCCCGGCAAACCAGATGAAATTTATTGTAAGCGTCTATCGTGTCATCTTCCAGTTTCGCGTCAAAGGGAAAAACAACGTCGATTTTTTGCGCTTTGGCCACCTTGCCGTCCAGTTCTGTCGTCGGCTCGCCGCCCAATTCCTTGATACGCTCGGCAAACATTTCGGCATGCCTCATTTCATCAATAGCGATAAGTTTTACTTTTGCCGCCAGATCGCCGTAATCCATGTCGTCCAGATTATAATGCTGGTTCATGTATTGATGGATGGCGTAAAGCTCCATCGATCTGGCTTTATTGAGCACGTCTATGACTTTTTTCTTTTTCGCCTCTCTCGATTCTTGTATCATCGATCCCTCCTTTTCCTGACTTGAAATTTAACCTTTTTTCTCTTATTGTCTCATTCCAGCTTAAATAATTCCTGCCCCTCGTTCCAGTCAAATAATATCGCGGCGTTGGATGTTATGTCTCTGATAATAAATACATAAGAATCAATATTTTCCGCGCTGTCCTTTACCGGCTGGACATTGAGGGAAAATATGCCCGGCTTTCCCGCTTCCTGGCTTTTGACGATGAAATAATTGCTGTTATGGTACGGATAAATATCCTTTTTAAAAGTGTTTTTAAAATGATGGAGAATATTTTCCGGTTCCTGTTTCATGCCCAAAAAATCTTTGGCGCGCGCGTTGATCACCATCGGCGCGAAGTTATCATCAGTGATGATGATTCCCTCATCCAGTCTATCGACAATATTAAGAATCTTTCTTTTTTCAAATATCTGGTTGCGCAAAGAAGCCAGCCTGAGTTGTGATTCGACCTTGGCCAACAGTTCATCAACGTCAAAAGGCTTCGTGATAAAATCATCCGCTCCCAGGCGCAGCCCTTTAAGACGATCTTCCCTGTCCGCGAGCCCCGTGATGATGATCACCGGCAGGGACTGCAGTTTTCTGCTGTCACGGATGTTTTTTAAAACATCAAAACCGGATATGCCCGGCATCATCACATCGAGTAAAACCAGATCAACATGTTCGCCTTTTAAAATCTCCAGCGCGCTTTCGCCTGTCGCCGCCTGCAAAACGTTATAACCTTTATCCGTCAGCAGTCCGCAGTAAAACTCCCGATTCATTTTTTCATCATCAATGGCCAGAATAGTTTCGGACATTACTATAAGCCTCCGGCTTTCGCTCAGTTACACAAGTTGTTGGAATTAATTCTTGTTTGCCTGAAGTATAGAAAGAACTTCTTTACCTGTCAATGGGATAAATCACTGCCGCATTTGAGGAGGGGCTTCTCCTTGGCCTGAGGCCCTTCAAGGATAGGAATGGTTTAAAATACTTTATTGTTATAGAGCGCGGCTTAATTAATCCACAGGCACAAAATTGACGAAGATACGGCCATCCGGCGTGTGTTCCTGCACGTCGTTCTCTGCGAAAACCAGGCGCGTCAGAACGGATTTGACATTTTTGGTTTTTGTAGAGTCGATAACTTCCTGGATCGTCTTGAAAGCGGATAATTCCTCTAATGTTACCACCGTCGGGGCGACCATGTAAAATTTCCGGCTTCTGTATTTCTCCAGCGCCTGAGCGGGGGTGATCCAAACATGACTGGTCACTTCTTCTCCGTCAGGAAGAGCTTTTTGCCCAGAGGGAACCGCCGCGACAAAAAACCGCGCGTCATAGCGCATCGGCGACAATTTCGGGGTTATCCAGTGGGAAAAATAATGCAGACGGTCAAGCGCCAGGGTGAATTTTCCTTCTTCCAGTATTTGCGAAAATTTGATTGTGCCTTTATTCAGGGCATCTCTATATTGGCGAAGCCTGCTTTCCATTTCTGCATCCCTGAAAGAAAGGTGCTTGCCTCCATCTTGATAGACAAGCAAAAGCCCCGCCTCTTCAAATGTCTCGCGGATAGCGGCAACCAAAATACCCAAAGCCACGTTCGCGGAAGGCGTATTTTCCAATTGGGATATCGCCCTGTTTATATCCTCCGGTCGGCAATAGCGCTCCATCCGCGGCAGGGAATCGTCCTTTTCCACTCTGCCTCCAGGAAAAACATAAGCGCTGGGAACAAATGAGCTTTTAGAACTGCGCCGCATCATCAGCACTTCAAATCCCGGCGCGGGTTTATCCGGATTATCGCGCAGAAGAATCACCGTCGAGGCATCCTGCGGAGTTACTATCATTTTAATCTTTCTTGCCGGTAAAAATTGACCGCAACTTTTCAATCACGCTTAATGGCTGATCAACGCTAAAAACTGTTTTGCACTGAGCAAAGAATTCTTGCCCATGGAAATTTTGAAATATTCCAGCATCAGCTCTTCCATTATTTGCTCCTTGGAAACGCTGCTGGCCAAATCCTTCCCCGCTTCCGCAGGCCGTTTGATTTTGCCGCTTTCCACGGCCAGCGCTTTCTGCGCCTCCCGCAATGCGGTATATTGCTGACGTAATTCAGCGCCGGGAAGCGCTGCGAGCCGCTGATAAGTAGCGACGATTTTTTCCGCGGGTGGCAATTGGGGCGATTCCATAATAGCGTTGAAGTTTCGCGCGTACCTTTTCATCCCTTTAATAACATGCTCCGCCTGCACGAAGTTGACCCCCGACCACCCCGCGCGAATCCACTGAAAAAACCCGCTGCGCACGCCATTGTCCCCAGGTGTCGTTTCCACGTAGACAGCCACGGAAAAAAAGTCATAGATATAAGACTTCACCCACCCCAGGCCTGATCTGGCCGATCCCGGCTCGTCGGAATAATAATAATTCCAATCGTCATCACTGCCGAGAATTACTCCTTTTTTGCCGACATTGGATTTATCAACCTGCTTAGATATGGTGACGAGCGCCTGCCGGCCCTTATAGTTGAGCAGGATCAGTGTTTTTTGCAGATCGTATTCATAATAAACGCCCGTGGTTAAATCGGGCGTGATGGCGTCTCGCTGTATGCCGCGAAGAATAAAAGGCTCATCCGCGGGCGATATCTTTCTCCAGTTGGCGGGCATTCTTTGCGATGGGCCGGGCTGCCCGTTCCAGATGGAGTAACGCAATGAACTCGGACTGGTCAGCGACGCGGGGATCTGGTGATTGAAAGAGTATTTCAAAAAATTGGCGAAATTTACTTTCGTGTCGAATTCGTAATAAGCTCCCGTGGCTTCCTGAATGCCGGGAAGGGCAAGTTCTTTTTTTGGTTTGTTCTTGAGTACATAGTCAATTAGAACATACGCCGCTTTTTCATCAAACCCGCCCTGGGGATTCTGACAAAAACCGACAAGTTTTATGACAGCGTCCGAAACGGGACTGGCGGCATCCGCCGCCGGCTGCGCCCAGGCTAAATCGTAGCGAAAAATCGAGGCTGATAACACGCATAGGGCAATGGATAAATACCAAAGGCCCGATAAACATTTTTTTTTCATTGTCCTTGTCATAATTCACTTTCCCGGTTAAAACTTTTGCCCTTGCGCTGCTTAAGCGTAGACATCATCGTTGCCGATATAGCAACGGATGATGCAATGGTCGCTTATTGTGTTGCCGCTGATAATAAGTGATTGACAGCCAAACAACCAAGGCAAAGGTGCATACTTTTTTATTACCACAATTGCCATTTTTATACAATTGGCATGAAAGCACACAACAAGCAAGCTTGATTTATTATCTTGTTTATCGTAAGAATTATCATTAGTTATCTGTTCTTTGCTCCACATTTCTATATGGTCTATATGGCAAAAGGCGCAATGGCAACAAAGACAAAAAGAACCGCTCCTTGCGGACCGCTTAATAAAATCCGCATTCTGGATCTGACCCGGCTTTATCCGGGACCCTTGGGCGCAATGCTCCTTGCCGATATGGGTGCTGATGTCATTAAGATCGAAGACATGAAATCGCCCGACTACATGCGTTACTATCCACCTTATTTATCTTCGGAATCGGCGGGCTTTCTGGCCGTCAACCGTTCAAAAAGAAGCATCGCTTTAGATCTGGGCAAAAAAGAGGGAAGGGATATCTTTTTTTCTCTCGTAAGGACAGCAGACATTGTCATGGAACAATTCCGTCCGGGCATCATCGATAAAATGGGCCTTGGCTATCAAAAGGCGCGAAAAGTTAAAAAAGACATCATTTATGTTTCTGTTACCGGTTACGGACAAAATGGCCCTTACGCGGCGCAGGCGGGTCACGACATCAACTATATCGGTTACGCGGGAATTCTAGCCATAACCGGCAGCAAAGAAACAGGCCCGGTCATTCCCGGCGTACAGATAGCGGATGTGGCGGGCGGAGCCTACATGGCGGTGATCGCCTGCCTCAGCGCGCTTTGGGCCAAGGAAAAAACCGGCAAGGGACAAAAAGTTGATGTGGCCATGCTGGATGCCATTCTCCCCCTGATCACATTGCAGATGGCTCATTATCAAGCCGCGGGCATTATGCCGGAAGCGGGCCGGGCGGCTCTTTCCGGCGGACTTGCCTGCTATGGTGTCTATCAATGCGCCGACGGGAAATATATCGCCCTGGGAACTTTGGAAGAAAAATTCTGGAAGAATTTTTGCAATTTGATGCGGCGCCCGCAATGGCTGGACAAACAGTTCGTCATTGGTGATGAGGCCGATAATTTGCGCTGGGAAATAGCCGCGCTGTTTCGCACAAAAAAAAGAGACGAGTGGATTTCCAACGCCCAAAGTGCAGATGTCTGTCTGACACCGGTTTTAGAAATCAATGAAGTGGAAAACGATCCTCAAATCAACGCGCGCGGCATGATCGTCACGCAGAGACATCCGCGCTGCGGCAAAATCAAAGGGGTTGGTGCTCCCCTAAAATTTTCCGCAACACCGGCAAAACCGCGTCAGGCCGCGCCGGCGCTGGGCCAACACACCGAAGAAATAATGAAAGAAATCGGATACAGCCAGAAAGACATCAATAATCTGAAAAAAGAAGGCATTATTTTCCCGCCCGAAAAAACACGTAAAAAATAATACCGGAAACTTTCTTCTTTTAATCAGTTAAAATCCAACTGATTATTTCTTTTTAAACAAATCATGCACGCTGTCGAGAACTTTTCCTCTTTCTTCTCCCAATAGTTCCTTGCCGGCTTTTACACCCGCTCCCGTTAAAATGCCGCCCGCGGAATTTTTCGCGATATCACCCAGAGAATTAAGCTGCGGTTGCACCAGTCTGACGTTTGTTTTTGCCGTGGTGCCGCCGACGTTAAACTTCAAGTCGATCATGTCGTCTTTGTTGAGCATCGGCTGCATGGCGGCTTGGGCCAATTGATTGCTATCCGTGTACTTTTTCACCTCGGGACTTTTGATAGCCGCTTCAATTTTTTTCGCCAATGCCTCCCGAACTTTATCATTGACTTCCTTGCGCATGACCATGTTGAGATTCATATCGAGGGCTTTGGACTTGGTGTTCATTCCCCCGTCAAAAAGAAAATCGGCTTCTTTGAGCGCTAGCTTGCCATTTTTAAGCTGAGCCTTGCCGGCTTTGTAGCGCAGATCGGCTCCGGTTTCGCGAGAATTGCTCCATTGCTGCTTACCTTTCAAAAAAGAAATGTATTGCCCCAGGTAATCGCCTAAAATGGGAAGCGCAGCGATGGAATTAAATATCTGCAAACCGGTTATTTCTCCGTCCGGAACGGAAAGACGAAGCACGGCTTCGGGATCCAGAAGGCGCGTTTTCACATCGAATGGTATCAAGTGCCCTGTGGCATCAAAAGTAACGTCAAAACTCTGGACGCTGCCTGTTTTCATCGGCCCGACCGTTTTGACGCCCATGCCCATCTTCAGCTTGACAATGTCTTTCTTTTCCAGGTCCTTGGGATCGATTTCGATATCGTAGGCTAGCGTGGTCAATTTGTATATCTGAAAAGTTTGCCCGGCCTGGCCATCATAATAATTTATCGTGCCGTTGCGCATGCCCACCTGGCCGACCTTAATAGCCAAAGGCAAATCATCAACGCTAAGCGGACGTGACGGTTCTTGACCAGGTTTTTTCTCTTCCGGAATCGGTTTTTTCCCTCTTGCTTTGAGCAAATCATCAATGTTGAGCGCGCCCTGCCGGTCGCGGGATATATTGATTACCGGCGAATAGAGAACAAATTCATTTAAGTCAATTTCCCCCCGAAGCAGGGGCAAAAATTTTACCTTAAAGCGCAGCGACTCCATGCCGGCAAAAAGATCCGCCGGAGCGACAGGTTTTCCCTGCAGAGAAGCCAGTTGCTGCGGTGTTTTAAAATTGGAAATACCGACGTTTTTTATTTCGATTCCGGAAACAAGAGAAAAAATATTTACGTTGATCTCTTCTATATAAACCTGGCGATTGAGCGCTTTGGACATCTGGGCGGCAATAAAGAGCCTGTCCACCTTAAGCATGATAATAATACTGGCGGCAATAACCAGCAATAAAATCAAGCCGATAAAAGAAGCACCGATGACCAATATTTTTTTCATTATTCCTTCCCCACCTTTCTCCTTCTGATACCGTTATTTTACGAAAAATTAAATTTTCGCCTTGTCGTTGTTGGATCGTCCCTTTTTGTCGAATATAGGAGAAAAAAAAGCGTATGTCAATGTCAACGGAATAATCCAGAAAAAATTCGACATGTAAGGTAAGCATCAAATTTGATTGAGAATTTATCTTGACACGCTTTTTCACTTCTCTTATGCTTCTGATGAATTTGATTCGTTAACAATCCGGAGAGACGATGGCGACAAACCAGAATAAACAAAAAATGCTCGACGTGCTTATCAGCGTCAATACAGCCATAAAAAATATGCGTGTCTACCCGGCAAGCAGCGCCAAAATCAAAGACATTATTGATAAAATTCATCAGAATTTCTCCGGCATGCTGCAGGCGGAATCTCCATTAGTTTTGCAAAAATCAGGACATGGCCTGCTTTTGGGTACGGAGGAGTTAAAAAAACCCGGCGAAGATATCTGGCAGGTGGATGCGTTTGCCAAACTACTGCGGGAATTTGGCATTGATACGCTCATTATTGAAAAAAATATAAGCAAGGAAGAGCTTACCGCTTTTTTGGAAACTATTGCGAAAATGTCAAAAAACATCCAGTCTGTCGAAGATCTGCGCAGGATTTTTGACCAGAAAAAAATAACTCATGTTTTGCTCAACAAGGAAACGGTGCCAGCCCCGGCAGCACCGGAGGCGGGCAAACATCAAATTCTTTCTCCCCTGGATATTACCGATGACAAAATCATTCAGTCGTTTCTGCGCGCCAACAAGGAAGAGGCTGATGAAATAGAAAAAATTGAACAGGCGGTCGAAAAAGCGGATTTTCTCCTAAAAACATTTCAGTCCCGTTTAGCGGATATTACACAGCCGCAAACGTCTTTTTCCGTTGGACACGCAGCCGAGCGCATTGCGGGCATGCTTTCCACAATGGATAAAGTCACCTCTTTTCTCGAAAAAGCCGAAAAGGAAAGGATTGCCGAACAGATCAGCGGTTCTATTTCGGCCTTGGGCCCGGATATAGTGGAGTGGCTCAAAAATCAGAATGTCGGTAATTTCTTCGGCGGCGCTCTGACCAAACATCTGTTTAAAGAAACATCCGCGCCACAACCGGCGGAAACGCTTTTTCCCGATTTGGATATTACCGCGGGGCCGAAAAGCAGATCGACCGCGCCGCAAAGCGATGGCGCTCTTAACGAAATCACCAAACCCGTCATGCTGGCGAAAAGCAATATAACAAAACATGCACCGCAGCAAACTGAAGACACCGGGAGGCAAAACAAAACAGGACAGACAGACCAGGCCGCGCAATTAAAGGAAAAAGTGCGCGGCTTTCTCAGAGATGATCCAAAAAGCCTTTTTGATGAGAAATTGCTCGCTGACATGCCGGTGATTTTTGACCAGTTGGACGCGGAAAAAGAACATGAAATGATGGCTTCGATCATCAGCAGGCTCGTCAACAGCCTGACGGAGAAAAATGAAGACATCCGCGCTAAATCATCCGCCGCGCTGGCTGATATCATCGGATTACTGACACCGGAACGCCGCATAAAGCTTTTGGAAAGATTATCCCCCATGCTTGTCAACTGGATAAAATTTGAAACTTCATCGACATACGCGTACAGAAAAATTTGTGATTATCTTAAAAATCTAACGCAGAGCTTAATAGAAGAAAGGCGCTTTGGCGATGCCTTGCCGATCTTGGATGTGTTCAGTTGCATCAGCGCCGGAATCATCGAGAAAAACGACAAGGCGCACGAAATTTCCCTGAACATTGTTCGCTCGCTGGCGACGGAAAGCAACATTAATGTTCTTTTGAAGACGTTCAACACCAGCGCCAAAGATCCGGAAAAACAATTTGAGGCGGGAAGCGTTCTGGTCAGACTGGGAGATCTCGCCATGAATCGGATTCTCGATGTCCTGCGCGGCAAGACAGACAGCGACGAACGCGTGCGCATTATCAAACTTTTCCTGGGCCTGGGACAAAGAGCGATTCCGGTAATCAGAGACAGGCTGTCAAAACCCGCCCCCTGGTATTATCTGCGCAACATGGCTTACATTATGGGACATGTCGGCAATGAAAGCAGCGCGGAATCGTTGAAGCCGTTATTAATTCATGAAAATAAGCAACTGCGCAATGAAGCGCTCAGAAGCATATATAAAACGGGCGGCGCGCAGAGGGGCCCTATTCTCCTCGAGGTTTTGGCTTACGCGGATGATCAATTCAAACTGGATATAGTTGAAGCGCTGGGAAACGCCAAAAGCGCGGAAGCCGTTCCTGAATTATTAAAAATGCTTGAGGAGAGAAAAGCGGTGTCATCTGATTTGCGTGATGATTTCGAGGAAAAAATATGCGTGGCATTGGGCTTCATCGGAGCGCCGGAAGCCCTGCCGCTGCTCAAGAAAATTTCCAAGACTTCTTTTATAAGCCGCTACGCGAAAAAAGTGAAGATCGCCGCGGGTCTCGCGGCCGTGTCCATTAACAAAAAGCAGGAAGAAATGCGCAAAAAGGCGGAAGCGGGTGAAAAGCCAATTACAGAATTAAGCATACCTCTTGATGAAAAAGAAAGTCTCAAGGAAAAACAGCTGAATCAATAAGATCTTTCAGACTCCTTGTTGCCAGGAATGGATCATCCGCCGCGCAAATCGCCGAAACCACGGCAACACAATCCGCGCCAGCTGTAACTACAGCAGAAATATTTTTTTCATTAACGCCGCCGATCGCCACTAGCGTATGACGGCTGAACTTTTTTATTTTTTTCAATCCTTCCAGACCCCAGGGCTCTTTGGTGTCCGTTTTGGTTGGTGTCGTGAAAACAGGGCTTACAGCAATATAATTAACATCAAATCTTTCTGCTTCTTCCACATCAGGCCACGTTTCCACTGATAGACCGATAATGGTTTTAGCGCCCATAATTTTACGCGCCTCTGAATAAGGCATATCGGACTGCCCCAAATGCACTCCTGCCGCGCCGCAGGCCAAAGCCACATCCACACGATCGTTGATAATCAGCGGCACCCGACATGTCTCCAACAATTTCTTAATCTCGAGCGCTTCGTCAACAAAATCGCGGAAAGATAGTCCTTTTTCCCGCAACTGCACATAGGCCACGCCGCCTTCCACCGCTTGCCTGACTATTTGCGTCAGGGGCCTGCCACGGCATAATTCACGGTCGGTGACCAGATATAACCCGCGCATGGCTTATTCCTCGACTTTCAAAAGTCGTGAAATATCTTGCTGATTAAGGCCATAAAGAATGTCCAGAAAATGCATCTGCAGTGAGCCGGGGCCGGCGGCTCTTTGCGCGGCCATTTCCCCCGCGATACCCATAACCGCCATGGCCTGGGCTACCGCCACACGCGCGTCTTTTTCCACCGCCGCGAAAGCGCCGCACAGCGCCGATGCCGTGCAACCCAAACCGGTAACCCTGGTCATCAAAGGATGACCGTTGTGAATTTTGATCACTTTGTCGCCTTGAACAACATAATCGGTCTCGCCGCTCACGCAAACCACACAGTTACTTTCCGCGCTTATTATTTTCGCTATCGCCACCGCGTCATGGGAGCTCGCCGCGCTGTCCACTCCTTTTGTTTTTGTTTTCTCGTCAAAAAGGGACATGATTTCTGATGCGTTGCCGCGGATAACAGACGGCGGTTCAGAGTTGATCAATTCCCGCGCGGTTTGCGTTCTGTAGGATGTCGCGCCCGCGCCTACCGGGTCCAGAACTACCGGGATGCCTTTAATTCTTGCCTGGTGAGCGGCTTCGAACATGGAGGATATCCAGGCCTCGCTGAGCGTCCCGATATTGATGACCAGCGCCGCGGCGATTCCGACCATCTCTTCCATTTCCTCCTCGGCATGCGCCATCACGGGCGACGCCCCGAGTGCGAGTAGAGCATTGGCGGAATTATTCATTGCCACGTAATTGGTAATATTGTGCACCACCGGCGCCTTGCGGCGAACTTCCTCGATTGTTTGGAAAATGTCTTTTGCGGTAATTGCCATTTTTATCTCCTGTCCCAGATTTCTGTAATTTGTCAGAAAATAAAAACCTTTCTTCGGTAACAACCGGGAGAAAGGTTTTTGTAAAAAATTTTGATTTCTCCCTTCGCTGGCATTACCCAGAGCAGGTTCAACGGGTATATTCTCAGGCCATGCAAACAACATCCTGGCCACCCCGCTTATTTAACTAGCAGCGCTTTTATTCAGTGTCAATCCTGATTTTAACAAAAATGTCCTGTGTGTAAAGATGTTCTCAGGGCATAAACAATTACGCGGCACGATCCGTTTTTCAAAAAAAATTTTCCCCCTCACTCTTTTAAATACTTATCATTACAGATATATTTCCCGGCGATTTCCATTGTGCGTTTGGTATGGTTCATGCTATTTTACAGCGGTGACCGGCATATCCGGAAATCTCATAAAATAAGGAATTTTCCATGGCGAAATTCAAAAAAATCCTGATTGCCAACCGCGGAGAAATAGCCGTGCGCGTGATCCGCACCTGCCGGGACATGGGCATCACTTCTATCGCGGTATATTCACAGGCCGATACCGACGCGCTTCATACCAAGCTTGCCGATGAAAAATACGAAATCGGCCCGCCCGACGCGCTGGAGAGTTATCTGAACTTTGACAAAATAATAGAGGCAGCGAAAAAAAGCTCCGCGGACGCCATTCATCCGGGCTATGGTTTCCTGGCGGAAAATCCGGATTTTGCCGAACGCTGCGAGGAAGAAAAGATCATTTTTATCGGTCCGTCGAGCAGTTGCATGTCCAAGGCAAAACCGAAAAACCGTGCCCGTCAGTTGATGAAAATGCTCAACATTCCGGTTACGCCCGGCTGTGACGACGCGATCGCCAGCGGCAGCGCGGCGGGATTACAACAGGCGCGCGAAATCGCGGCGGATGTCGGCTATCCGGTTATCGTCAAGCCATCCGGCGGCGGCGGCATCGGCATCACCATCGCCCAAAACGAAGCTGAGCTGGAAAAGGCAGTGCATACGGCGGAAGCGCGCGGCCGCAAGGCTTTCGGAACATCATCTTTTTATATAGAAAAATATCTGCAGGGAATGAAACATGTCGAATTTCAGGTGCTAGCCGACAGCCACGGCAATGTCGTGCACCTGGGCGAGCGCGACTGCTCCGTGCAGCGCCGTTTCCAGAAACTGGTGGAGGAGGCTCCCTGTCCGATTGTCAGCCCCTTCTGGCGGATGAAGATGGGCGCCGCGGCAATTGATGTGGCGCTCGCGCTTGATTATGTCGGCGCCCTCACCGTAGAATTTTTTTATTTCCCGCAGGAAAGAAAATTTTATTTTAACGAAATCAACTCCCGCCTGCAGGTGGAACACTGCGTCACGGAATTGGTCACCGGCATTGATCTTATCCGCGAGCAAATCCGCATCGCCGAGGGAGAGGTTCTAAGTTTCAATCAGGACGATATCCGCATGAACCGTCATGCCATCGAGTGCCGCATCAACGCCGAAGACGCACTGCGCAATTTCATGCCCTCGCCGGGCGTTATTGAAAAACTGCGCCTGCCGCAGGGACCGGGCTTGCGCATTGATGAAGGAGTTTTCGAAGGATACAATTTCCCCTTTTATTACGATTCGCTGATGATGAAACTGATGAGCGTGGGCAAAACACGCGCGGATGCCATCGCGCGCATGAAACGCGCGCTGGCGGAGCTCGTGCTGGAAGGGCCGAAAACCACCATCCCCTTCCATCACGCGGTGTTGTCGGAAAGCGAATTTTTAAGCGGCAACTACACGACGGCTCTGGCCGACCGCCCGGAAATAAAAAATAAACTCAAAGGATAATTGATTAGGATGACTTGTTCCAATCCAAAAGACGCCTTTCGCCTTCAATCCTTTTGATATCGGTTATATCCTGCGTCACTTCCAGCGTGCCCAGATATTTTCCTGCGTCATTACGGACGGCAAAATAGCGGATATGGAGCGTCCTCCCGCGCAGGTTTATCCAGAATTCGGCGCTGTTTTTCCGCCCCGCCCGAAATGCTTCCACAATTTCCTGCACGATATGCACGCTTTTGGGCGGATGACAATTTTGCACCTTTCTGCCGATAACACCCGGGCTGCGCGGGAAAAACCGCTCGGCGGTTTCGGAATAATACAAAACTTCATCGTTTTCATCCACAAAGCTGATATCCAACGGCAAGTGTTTCAGCAGCGCGTTAATCTGCCTGATGGTCATCCTGCCGGTATCGAGCGAAAAAACATCGTCGCGCGTTTTTGTTTGGCCGGCACCCTTTGGTTTCCAAACATCTCCCGGCACAACGCCCAGAATATAACCAAGCTCGTCCTCGCCGCGGCGGATTTGTTCCCATTCATCCTCCGTAATATTTTGCAGCACCATGGGAAAGAGAATTTTTTCTTCCTTGAAAATCATTTCCGTCATCGCGTGATTCAGTTCCGTCACCGTTTTTTTGATTTCCGCGGCATCTTCCGTATCCAGAGATTTCTTCGCTTTTTTAATTAAACTCCTGATTTCATCATGGACGCCCCACATCACCTGCGGCGGAGCGGTGATGCCGTGTTTTTCCATAAACGGGAAAAGCTGGTTTTCCTTGCGCACGTAATGCTTCTCGACGGTGGCGACCTGCGCCAGCGCGGCGCGCGCCTCCGGGATAACCTGCGCCTTGTTTTCCTCATCGAGCCTTTTCAGGAGCGCTTCGAGACGCGCGATGGCCTCCTCCAGCCGCCTGTTTTCCTCCTGATAGGTGTGCACCGGGTGGCCGGCCTCAACAACCACATTATCAGACTTGCCCAGGGCGTCTTTGAACACACCGACATGCAATTCACAGAGATTCTGAATTTCGCTAACCGGCATCCCCTCCATCACGAGCTGCTGCTCCAGGTCTTTGATTTCATGCGGATCAATTTCTTTCAAAAGTTCATTAAATTTTATTTTGGCGGCGGCCGGATCGCCCCCCTGGTGCATCTCTTTGATGATTTCCTTTAGGGTATCGAGACGAGTGCGCTCATCATCCGTATCGATTTCCAGCGTCTCCACGCCATGTTCGGCCACGATTTTTTTGATGGCGTTCATGAGCTCTGCTGCGCTCAATCCTGCGGCCTTGGACGCCATGGAGACGGTGGCGATTTTGGCCATCGTCATCCGCGCCGCCTTGTTTTTGAGCAGGGCAAAATGGTTGTTGATCTTTTCCATCTCTTCAATCAAAAAAGGATACTTTTCCAAAAGGTCGCTGATTTTTGTCTGCTTTCCGATCTTCATTCACTTTCTCCTTATACTCTTTTAGGATGCAAATACTGACAAATCGTCACTATCGTCATCCAGTTATTCTCCGTTTCTTGAAATCTTATCTTCCAATAACCGACAGTTAGTTGTTATTATTCGTCCAGAAGCCTTCACGTATCAGGCGTTAAGCCAGCTCTTCGTTGCGCTTTGCTCACATGAGAATAACATAGAAGATATCATTTCCAAGCATAGACCATCAAAAATTATTGTAATAACATTCACATTCTCTCAAAAATGCGATATTGGTGACGAACAGTTAAGCAGCTAATAACAAGTAAAACGATAGTATTAATGATGATTATAGCTGTCAAGTTTTATCAGGATTAACCTTGAGCCGATTCGACAATCTTTCTGCCGCGCCAAACCATGTAAATTGCCGGATATACGATCAATTCCAGAATCGTGGATGTGATGATTCCCCCGATCATCGGAGCGGCAATGCGCTTCATCACATCCGCTCCCGCACCTTCCGATAGCATAATGGGGATCAAACCAGCTAAAATCGTCGCGGCAGTCATGACCTTGGGGCGAATGCGTTGCACCGCGCCGTGCATCACGGCGTCGTTGAGATCCTTTCTGGTTCTCAGCAGTCCTTCCTTCTTCCACTTTTCATAGGCCAGATCTAGGTACAAAAGCATGATAACGCCCGTTTCCGCATCCAACCCGGCTAAAGCGATAATACCCACCCAAACGGCGATGCTCATATTGTAGTTGAGAAGATATAAAAACCAAAAGGAGCCGATCAGAGAAAACGGCACGGCCAGAAGGACAATACATGTTTTGATGACGGAACGAGTGCTTAAAAAAAGAATCACGAAAATAAGCGCGATCGTCAAGGGGATAACCATCTTCAGACGATTTTGCGTTTTGAGAATATGTTCATACTCGCCGCTCCATACCAGACGGTAGCCATCCGGCAATTTTAATGTAGCCGCCTTATCGCGCGCCTCTTCGACATATCCGCCAACATCGCGGTCGCTGATATCAATATAAACATAAGAGGTTAGTAAGCCCTCCTCGCTTTTGATGGCCGTTGGTCCCCGGACCACGTTAAAATCGGCCAGCTCTCCCATGGGAATCTGCAAAATGGCGTTGGTCGCGGTCATGGAAGATTCGGAAGTGGCGGCAACGCCAGGAGATGTCATCACCGGCACCAGAACGCGCTTGAGTTTTTCCACATCGTCGCGCAGTTCGCGTGGATAGCGGATATTCACGGGATAGCGCGCCCGGCCTTCCACGGTAGTCGTAAGGTTCATGCCGCCGATGGCGGTTTGAATCACTTCGTTGACGTCATCCACCGCCAGGCCGTAACGGGCGATGCTCTCGCGGTTGATCACAATATCCAGAAAATAACCTGTGGCGACGCGCTCCGCGTATATGCTGCGCGTACCGGGCACATCACGCAGATGATGTTCCAGTTCCAGACCAATCCGCTCTATCTCCTCCAGATTGGTTCCCAGAATTTTGATGCCTACCGGCGTACGGATGCCCGTGGCCAGCATGTCGATGCGTGCCTTAATCGGCATCGTGAAGGAATTGGCCACTCCGGGAATATCCAATGCGCGGTTCATTTCGTTTTTAAGTTTCTCTACGGTCATCACCGGACGCCACTGGTCGGGTGGTTTCAGGTTAATGACCGTTTCAAACATTTCCAGCGGCGCGGGATCAGTGGCCGTTTCCGCGCGTCCCGCCTTGCCGAAAACCTGGGCGACTTCCGGAATAGACATGAGTATTTCATCCTGCAGCTTCAATATTCTGGCGGCTTCTGACGCGGAAAGCCCCGGTACCGTCACCGGCATGTAAAACAAGGAGCCTTCATAGAGCGGCGGCATGAACTCCGATCCTAATTTCATGAAGGGATAGACAGTCAGGATCATTAAAACCACAGCCACCGCAATCACGGTCTTGCGAAAGCGCAGCGCCAGCAGAGCCAACGGCTCGTAAATAAAATGCAGAAAACGGCTGGCGGGATTTTTCTCCTCCGGCCGGATTTTGCCGCGAATAAGCAACGTCATCAGAACCGGAGTCAGCGTCACGGCCAAAAACGAGGCAAACAGCATGGCAAAGGTTTTGGTGTAGGCCAGCGGCTTGAACAAGCGGCCGGCCTGGGCCTGCAGCGTAAATACCGGCAAAAACGCCACAGTTATAACCAGAAGCGCGAAGAAAAGAGACGGCCCCACTTCCTTCGCCGCGTTAATAATCACATCAGTTTTATCCCCGGGTCTGCCCGCGCGTTCCCACTCCTCAAGCCGCTTGTGGGCATTTTCTACCATGATGATTGAGGCATCCACCATCGTCCCGATCGCGATGGCGATTCCCCCTAAGCTCATGATATTTGATGTGACTCCCAGATAATACATGCAGATAAAAGAAATAATTATGGCAATCGGCAGCGTCAGAATGACCACTAGCGCGCTGGGCAGATGAAATAAAAAGACCAGACACACCACGCTCACCGCGATGGTTAGTTTGATGATTTCATCTTTCAGCGTAGCAATGGCGCGGTGAATAAGGTCGGAGCGGTCATACGTGGTGACAATCTTTACCCCCGGCGGAATGCTGGGCGAAATGTCGTTTTCAATTTTTTGTTTTACCCGCTCAATCACGTTGAGGACGTTTTCGCCGAAACGGACGATGACAATGCCGCCGGCCACCTCGCCTTTGCCGTCGAGTTCCGCAATACCCCGGCGGATTTCCGGCCCCAGCTGCACACGGGCGACATCCCTCAGATAAATCGGCACCCCGGCGCGTGCGCCCACGGCGATATTTTCCAGGTCCTGGATATTTTGAATGTATCCGCGCCCCCGCACCATGTATTCGGCTCCGGAAAATTCCAGCACGCGTCCTTCCACGTCGCGGTTGCTTTTGCGGATTGCGTCCATCACCAAGGTGATGGGCAGATTATAAGCGGAAAGACGGTTCGGATCGACGGTAACCTGATACTGTTTGACAAAACCGCCAATGCTGGCCACCTGCGACACGCCGGCGACGCTTTCGAGCGCGAGTTTAATTGTGTAATCCTGGATCGAACGTAGCTCCGCCAAATCCAGTTTCCCCGACTCATCAACCACGGCATAGGAAAATCCCCACCCCAGAGAGGTGGCATCAGGCCCCAACTCCGGATTCACGCCGGCCGGAATTTTACTTTGCACCGCCTGCAGATATTCCAGAATGCGGCTTCTGGCCCAGTAAATATCCGTGCCTTCATCAAAAATAACATAGATAAATGAGCTGCCTAAAAATGAAAATCCGCGTACCGCCTGCACCTTCGGAGCGGCCAGCAGCGTGGAAGTGATCGGGTAGGTGATCTGATCTTCGATCAGATCCGGGCTGCGACCCGGCCATTCGGTATAAATAATGACCTGCGTGTCGCTGAGATCGGGAATGGCGTCAAGCGGCGTGTTCTTGAGCGTCCAGAGCCCCCAGGCCACGACAAAGGACAAAACCAGAAAAACAACAAACTTATTGCGGGCGCTCGCTTCAATAATTTTTGCTATCATCTTTTTTCCTTACGTTGGGCGGCTATTTCAGGGGCAGAGGGCGGATTCCTTTGAGCTGCGCTTCCGAATCAATCAGGAAATTCGCGGAAGAGACTACTTTGTCGCCTTTTTTCAGACCACGCACGACTTCGATATATCCGCCTGCACGCAGACCGGTTTTGATTTCCCGCGGTTCAAATTCATTGTTACCCAGATCGACGTACACAACCATGCCTCGACCCGTATCGATTACCGCTGTTTCGGGAATTGTTAACCGCTTGCCTCCGTGGACTTTGATTGCGACATTGGCGAACATCTGCGGTTTCAAATGGCCCCCGGGATTGGAAAGCTTAAGACGTATTCGCGCAGTTCTCGTTTCCGGAGAAATTTCCGGATAGATATAATCAATACGCGTGCTAAATTCCCTTCCGGGAAGATAAGCCAGAGTTACGGTTGCGGGGGCTCCTTTCTTGACCAGCGACAATTCATATTCATAGATATCGGCAATAACCCACAGGGTGGACAAATCCGCCAAATCGTAGAGTTTTTCTCCGGGCATGACGCGCATGCCGGCCACAGCCATTTTTTGTGTGACATACCCGTTAACCGGGCTGTAGAGTGTCAACGTTCGGGCGATCTCGCCTTGCTGCTCAATCCGGCCGATCTGTTTTGGAGAGATGTCCCACAGCAGTAGTCTTTGTCGTGCGGCATCGAGCGCGGCTTGAGCATCGCGCGCCATCATTTGTTCGGTTTCTGAGGGCTGTGTGTCCTCTTCGCCGGACGTTTTCTTTGCGGATTGTTTCGCCCACTGCAGCGCCAGCAGAAATTCCTTCTGAGTCGCCACCAACTCCGGACTGTAGATTTCAACAAGAGGATCACCTTTTCGCACATAAGCACCCGTGGTTTCGACATGAAGCTTTTCTATCCACCCCTCAACTTTCGCGTTGACAGTGGCAAGATTGCGTTCGTTGGCCTCCAGCCTCCCGACGGTTCGGATCATTTTTTCCATTTCTCTCGTATCCACCGTCGCAGTTTTCATGCCGACAATCTTTTGCTGTTTGGGTGATACATCGATCAGGCGCGCATCCTCTGTCATACCCGTGTCGCCTGCTCCGGCCGGCTGTGCGTGACCAGAATGCTGCGCCATTACAGGCGGCGCCTGAAACAGCAAAAGCGCAACACTAACAATGATGATCCTTTGGAAAAATATTTTATTCACCATTTTCACCTTTTGCGGCTCCGGCCGCGGTAATGGATAACAGACGGGCAATGGCTTTTTCTCTTTCAACCAGTTTTTCCCAGTATAACAGTTCATAGTCCAAAAGAGAGTTCACGCGCGAGACGACGCTGACCAAATCCACACTCCCCGTTGCATAGCTGCTCATGGTTTGCTCTAGAAACTGCCTGCTGCGGGGGATCAGCCCCTGACGATAGATATCCAGTAATTTCTCCGCCGATCGTAACATCGAAAAGTTATCGCGCACAGCCGCTATGATCATGAGCTTAAACGAATGCATCTCGCGTTCGGCCTGATGGATTTCGGCTTGCGCTTCTTTAACGGCTGGTTTCTGCTTCCAATAAAAGTATAAAGGTATATTGATCGTCGCGGTCACGCTCCACATGTCCATGAACGGACTGGTGCCGCTCGAATTGAAGAAGTTGTCCCCCCTGCTGAAATATGAGGCACCCAGAGCGAAATCGGGAAAGTACTCCAGCTTAGCCATTTTATGCTTAGCCTGGGCGGAATCGACCATTTTTTTTCGTGACTTTATCTCCGGAGAATTATTGACAGCCAGTTCGACGGCTTTATCTTCGTCCATGACATAAGGAAAAAATACAGGCGCGTTGGGCCGGGGAATTAAAATATCTTGCCTTCCCAGCACGGCGGCTAACATCGCTTCCAGGGACAGGATCTTTTGCTTCAACATCTCGATCCTCTCCATAAGCATATATTTCTCGGTCTGCGCCATAAGCACTTCCGCCTGCATCCCTTTGCCCGCAGCATAACGGTTAAGAGCCAGATCTTCCATCCTTACAAAGAGTTCACGTTTTTCGGTAATAACATCGATGCTCTGGTAAGCAAAAAATAAATCATAATAGAGCTCCTTGACGCGCGCGATTGTTTTAAGCTTGATCAGCTCATGCATTGCCTCCAGGCTTTGGGCGTCGCGCAGCGCCATTTCTGATTTAAAACCGCGCTTGCCGGGAAAATAAAACTGCTGGGATAATGAAAACATCCATTGCGCGCCCTCTTCTCGTCTGTAGGTGTAGCGCTCAAACCCTTCATTCTGATAGCCGACCATGAACATCGGATCGGGCAGACTGCCTGCCTGGGGAACGCGCAAATATGCCGCCTCAAGACGGGAGGCTGATGCCTGAATTTCCGGACTGTTTTTCAGAGCTTCCTTAATCAGGCCATCAAGCAGTACATCTCCTTGCGCCCAGGCCATCCAAGGTAAAGCCAAGGTTACTAAAAACAACCATGCTCTGAAAATCCTACCGGATATCCACATTCAATTTTACCGTTTGTGTTGAGCCATCCCGGCTGATTCTCACATCCACGTACCACGGTCCGCTCATGGAGAAGTTCAATGCCGCCTGATAGATCTCCCCTTTCAGTTCGGTAGTTTTCCTGTAATTCATCGCGCCCATGCCCGGCATTGGCGGCATGCCGTAATGTATTACAACGTTCGCGTTGGTAACGGCTTTGCCCGCCGCATCTTTTACTTCAACCGTTATTCTGTTTGTCCCCCTGACCGGTGGATTCTTGTCCAATTTGACCACTACGGAATAATCATCTGTTTTGCCGCTCATTTCATAATCTCTAGCATGAGCGAATATGAGCCCGGTCAATAACGTTATTGCCGCTAAAAGCATTATCACTTTCTTCATCGTATGCCCTCCATAATTTAAATACGTCTAAAGCTTAAATATTGTTGTCTTCAACCTATTCATTTATATTAATGTTGATTTTTCTTCTGTAAATACTCCACCGCGTATTGCTTCTCAAAACCGAATAAATCAGTATAGATTCAACAAGATATAGATCTACCCGCTGCAGATAACCACGAATCAAAGAGACATGAGCTTGTGAGTTGGCTTCGCGCTAAGCTCCAATTCCCTCAAATAAGACCGTGGAAAGATACCGCTCGCCGGCATCCGGCAGGATGACCACGATGGTCTTGCCCGCAAACCCATTTTGTTTAGCCAGGCGCGCCGCAGCGGCCACAGCCGCACCGCAGGAAATTCCCACCAGCATTCCTTCTTCCCTGGCCAGCCTGCGGGCATATTCTACCGCCTCCATGCTTTCCACCTGTTCTACGCGGTCAACCATCGACAAATCCAGCGTGTCCGGAATAAATCCGGCGCCGATCCCCTGAATCTTGTGTGGCGAAGGCTTTAATTCCTGCCCGGCCAGTTTCTGGCTGATCACGGGACTTTCTTTCGGCTCCACGGCCACGGAAATAATTTTTTTGCCCATCGTGTTTTTGATGTAGCGCGACACTCCGGTGATTGTTCCGCCCGTGCCCACGCCGGACACCAGCACATCAATGGCGCCTTCAGTGTCAGCCCAGATCTCCGGCCCTGTCGTTTTCTCATGAATTTCTGGGTTGGCCGGATTTTTAAACTGCTGCGGCAGAAAATACTTCTGCGGATCGGAAGCGGCAATGGCTTCCGCTTTCGCCACCGCTCCCTTCATGCCTTCCGTACCGGGCGTTAAAATAAGATTCGCGCCGAACGCGGCGAGTACCCGCCGCCGCTCGCTGCTCATAGTCTCCGGCATGGTCAAAGTGAGCTTGTACCCGCGCGCCGCCGCCACATAGGCAAGCGCGATGCCGGTGTTACCGCTTGTGGGTTCAATAATTTCCACACTCGGTTTGAGCAGTCCTTTCTTTTCGGCATCCCAGATCATCGCCGCGCCGATGCGGCATTTGACGGAATAGGAAGGGTTTCTCCCTTCCACTTTTGCCAACACAGTTGCCTTCGCGCCGTCGATAACCCTGTTTAATTTAACCAGCGGCGTGTTCCCGATGGAAAGCGAATTGTCGTCGTATATTTTTTTCATGTTTTCCCCCTTGTCTTAACCTTCTTCCGAAACGAAAAAAGGATTTAATGAATCAAATCTTCCCAAGCGCCTGATCGATATCCGCCACAATATCATCGATATGTTCGATGCCGATTGATAAACGGATGAAATCGGGCGTCACGCCTGTGGCAATCTGTTCATCAGGCTCAAGCTGCGAATGCGTGGTTGATGCAGGGTGAATCGCCAGCGTCTTGGCATCGCCGATATTGGCCAGATGTGAAATGAGTTGCAGCGAGTTGATAAACTTTTTTCCCGCTTCACTTCCGCCCTTTACGCCAAACCCCAAAATCGCGCCCGCGCCCTTGCGCAAATATTTTTCCGCCCGTGTTTTTTCCGGGGAAGAATCCAGCCCCGGATAATTTACCCACGCCACCTTCGGGTGTTTTTCGAGATGACGCGCCACTCTAAAGGCATTTTCGGAATGACGGATCATTCTTAAGTGGAGCGTTTCCAGCCCCTGCAAAAACAGGAAGGAGTTAAACGGCGAGAGCGCCGGCCCGAGATCGCGAAGAAGAACCACGCGCGCCTTAGTGATGTAGGCGATATTGCCAGCAGGCTTAAGTGCCTCCACAAAATTAAGCCCGTGATAGGCGGGATCTGCGCCGGCAATAAGCGGGAACTTTCCATTGGCCCAGTTGAAGTTTCCCGAGTCGACAATGACTCCGCCTAGCGAGGTGCCGTGCCCGCCGATAAATTTTGTGGCGGAATAAACGACAATATCCGCGCCAAAATCGATCGGACGCAGAAGATACGGCGATACGGTATTATCCAAAACAAAAGGAATGCCGTGCTTGTGAGCCACCGCCGCGATTCCTTCCAAATCCGCCACATCCAGCTTGGGGTTGCCGATGGATTCGGCATAAACAGCCTTTGTTTTGGGCCCGATGGCCGCGTCAAGGGCTGACAGATCATTAGACTTCACGAACTTAACCTTGATGCCCAGCCTGGGGAACGTGTAGTGAAACAGAGTATAAGTGCCGCCGTAGAGATTGTCAGCCGAGACAATTTCGTCACCTGCCTTGGCGATATTAAGAAGCGCGAGCGTGATGGCTGACTGGCCGCTGGCTACGGCCAGCGCTCCCGCGCCTCCGTCAAGGAGCGCGATTCTTTTTTCCAGCACGTCCGTTGTCGGGTTCATCAGCCGCGTGTAGATATTGCCGAATTCCGTCAAGCCGAACAAAGCCGCCGCGTGCTCGGTGTCTTTAAACTGATACGACGTGGTTTGATAAATCGGCACAGCGCGCGACCCCGTTGTCGGGTCCGGCTCCTGCCCGCCGTGCAGGGCCAGTGTTTCAATTTTAAGTTTTTCATCAATCTTGCTCATGCTCATTTTCCTTTCATCAAAAAAGTTCAGGTTGTTTCCATGATCCATTTGCATCAGCAGGTGCCTCGTGCTTTTTCCGGAGGCGAAACCAAACAGACAAATACCGGTTTGCGCTTATGTTTCTGAGCGGCGGCATCAAACCTCGGAGAACGCAGATCGCACTCGCCTCAAACCTCCTGAACAAAACCGTTTCGTTATTCCTTATTTTGAAATTCACATTCTCTTTCTTATGAACACAAATACAATCCTTTGTCCTTTATCTTAAAGCGCTTCCTCGATAACGCCGCCGCCGAGCACTTCATCGCCTGAATAAAATACGAACGACTGCCCGGGCGTGATCGCTTCCTGCGGTTCTTCAAAAAAAACTTTTAATTTATTGCCTTCTTTGCTCAAACGACAGCGCGCCGCCTTTTTGCGGTAGCGAATTTTTCCTTGTGCCTCTTCCGGCAATACGTCGGCAAGCAGATTCAGGTCGCCCGCGATAAGACCTGTTGAAAACAGCTCTTCCTTATCGCCCGCGACAATCCGGTTTTTCTGCGCGTCAAGCCGCAGAACATAGAGAGGGCGTTTTGCGCTGATTCCCAGACCGCCTCTTTGTCCCACGGTATAATGAATGATGCCGCGGTGGCGTCCGAGGACTTTTCCGGCGCGGTCAACGATATCGCCCTCGGGAACCGCTATTTTGCGGTCGGTAAACACGCGGCTGTAATCGCCGCCGGGCGTAAAGCAGATATCCTGACTTTCGGGCTTGCGCGCAACGTGCAGCCCTGCCGCCGCGGCCAGACTGCGCACTTTACCTTTCACGAGGCCGCCCAGCGGAAACAGAATACGGGATAAATCGTCGGCCGCTATCTGATACAGAAAATAGGTTTGATCTTTCAGCGTGTCCGCCGGACGCAGCAGCCGATGTCTATTCCCCTGATACCCGATGCGCGCGTAGTGACCTGTCGCGAGATAATCAAAGCCCAGGGCACGCGCTTTTTGCAGGAGGGAACCAAACTTCAGGTATCGGTTGCAGTCAACGCAGGGATTTGGTGTCCGCCCGCGAAGATACTCCGTGGTAAATTTACCGATAACCTGTTCCTCCATCAGCGAGGAAAAATCCAACATAAAATGGGGAATGCCTAATTGTGCGCAAACATGTTTCGCGTCTTCAGCCGCGTCACCCCCGCAGCAACTTACCCGCTCATCTTCCTTTATGATACCCAGGCACATGGTCACGCCGGTTACATCGTATCCCTCCTGCATGAGCAGATAAGCGGCCAACGACGAATCTACACCCCCGCTCATCGCCGCCAAAACTTTTTTTCCCCTGATTTTTTCTGAATTACTCATATTGCCACGACTCAAATATCATTCATCAGATTATTGTTTGCTTTACGGCGCTGCATGATCACAAGATCAGAAAGAGTTGTTGCCTGCAGTGTGTCGGTTATTTTCCGGCCCAGCAGGCTCCAGATCTCCCTCGTCGCACAGATGCTTACCCGGGGACAATTTTTCATATCGCTGACGCAATCCACCAGAAAAATTTCCCCGTCGAGTGCCTCCACGACATCCCTAAGCGTGATATTATCCGGTTTATCCGCAAGTTTATAACCCCCGTGCGCCCCTCTTACCGACCGCACAAGACCGGCGCTGCGCAACGGGATTACGATCTGACTTAGATACTTCTCCGAAACAGCCTGCCGGCAGGCGATATCCTTCAAAAGCACCGGCTCGCCACCGTGATGAAGGGCCAAATCTATCATCATGCGCACGCCATATCTTGCCCGGGTTGATAATTTCATTGCCGCCTAAATTAAGACTAGTATTACTATTGAATAAGTAGTGTATATATTCTTGCCCGTACTCTGTCAAGGGTTTTTTACACGTCTGAAGCGTTTTTAATCATTATCAGCAAATTTGAAACGCCGGTCATTTCTCCTTGACACATTATGGCGAGCTTCTTATAATCACGCGTCGAATTTGAAATGCTTTTATCAAATAAATTTAAAGGAGAAAGAAAAATGGCTTTTAATTACGAGAAGTTAAATGTTGAACAGGATGGAATGGTAGTCATTGCCGCCATCAATCATCCCCCCGCAAATTCGATGGGCCAGGGTGTTTTAAGGGACCTCGATGATCTTCTGACAAAATGTGAAAATGATGATTCCGTGCGCGTGATCATTATCACTGGCAGCGGCAATAAGCTGTTTTCCGCCGGCGCGGATATTACTGAATTCGCCAGCATTCAGGCCGGAAACATTCCCAAATATAACGGTAATGAAATTTATTTTAAAATTGAAAATTACCCCAAGGTAATTATCGCCGCCATGCAGGGCGGCGCCTACGGCGGCGGTCTGGAACTGGCCTGCTGCTGCCATCTGAGAATCATGGCCGAAGAAGCAACTCTGGGTCTGCCGGAAGTGAAGCTTGGCCTTAACCCCGGCTGGGGAGGCACGCAGCGCCTGCCACGCTTCATCGGCAAAACCAAAGCTCTCGAGCTGATGCTCACCGGCGATTTCATGTCATCTAAAGAAGCGCTTACCCTTGGTTTACTAAACAAGGTCGTGCCCCAGGCGGAAGTTCTGGAAACCGCAAAAAAACTGGCCAAGAAACTGGCCGCCGGCGCCCCGCTGGCGCAACGTGAAATCATGAAAGCCGTCCGCCTTGGACTGGAGACAAATCTCTATGATGGCGTAATGAAAATCGAAGCCGCCGCCAGCAAAGCGCTGCAGTTTACGGAAGATTTCAAAGAAGGCGCTAAGGCTTTTCTCGAAAAAAGGCCGCCCAACTTCAAGGGCCGTTAATCTGTTTGTAGGTCAATAAATTTAGTCAGGATGCCCCCTTCAGTAGGGCATCCTGACTAAATTTTTATAGAAAAAAGCTATCCCCGGCAAAAAGTGAAGATGAGGTTTATACTACTATGAAAAATTATTTTACTTTCCTTGCCGGTCCACATAAAAGCAGTTTCTTCAAAGGCAGTTTCTTCAATGGAAAAGTTTTTTTACCCACGCTCACTGGCGGTCTTTGGAGCGTCCGCCACCAAAACAAGTCTCGCCAACATCGTCCTGCTTAACAATCTGCAAAACGGATATCAGGGCAAACTCTACGCCGTCGGTTCCCGCGAGGGAGAACTAAGCGGCATTAAAATTTATAAAAGTGTCCGGGATCTACCCGAAACGCCTGATGTAGCCATATTTCTCACGCCCGCAGCGACAATTCCCGCCCTGCTGCAGGACTGCGGTGAAAAAGGCATCACGCATATCGTCATCGAATCCGGCGGCTTCAGCGAATATTCCCAGGGCGGAAAGACGCTGGAAGAAGAAGTTTTACGGATTGCCGAACGCTACGGCATGAAAATTATCGGTCCCAACTGCGTGGGCACAATCAATTTTGACATCAAAATGATGATGCCTTTCGGCTTCTTCAGCAACATTCCGCAGAAGGCCGGCAAGGTGGCGCTGATTGTGCAAAGCGGCGGGGTCGGAGGAACATTTCTACGCTCCTTTGCCGGATATGGCGTTACGCCGGGAAAATTTGTGGCCATCGGCAACAAACTGCAGTTGGATGAGACGCATTTTCTAGAATACCTGCTGAGCGATCCGCAGACCGAAATTATCACCGCATATCTCGAGGGATTCAAGCGCGGCCGGGAATTCTTCAATCTCGCCATGCAGTCGGAAAAGCCGATAATCGTGCTTAAATCCAACCGCAGCGAAGCCAGTCAAAAAATAGCGCAATCCCACACCACGGCCCTCTCCGTCAGTGACGATGTAACAGAAGCGGCATTCAAGCAGGCCGCGATCATCAGGGTAGAAGACGAAATTAATTTGATCAACGCCGTGAAAATTATCGGCCTTCCTCCGATGCGCGGCCGGCGCGTGGCCGTGCTTTCCCGTTCAGGGGGTCATGCGGTTTTGACCGCCGATGCCTGCGCCAAGCTAGGTTTTGAGATGGTTCCTTTCCCTGAATCTTTTTTAAAAAAACTGAAAACAATTTACCACACCAAGGTCATCGCCCATCAAAACCCGTTGGATCTGGGCGAAATATTCGATTACACGATATTCACGCATATACTGGAGGAAGCTCTAAAACTGGATTGTTTCGACGGTGTTCTTTTCAACCATCTTTACATTGCCCAGTATGAGGCGGAAATGTCGCACACTTTCCTGCAGGGAGTGGAAAAGCTTGTCGCGAAATACCAAAAACCGGTCGCGCTGGCCATGATCTCAGAGCGGGAAGAAATACTGGCCGTCTCCAAGAGCTATTCTTTTCCGATTTTTACCTCGCCGCTGGAGGCAGCGGATGCCCTGCATACATCTTTTTCTTATCATGAGCAAAAAAAACTGCGCGACGGCAGGGGAAAAGAACCTGCCTATAAAATAAACAGAAAAAGCATCGCGCGAACAGAAAGTATTTCCCGCGCCCAGAAAAGAATTCTGCTAACGAATGAAGCACTGGATATTTGCGCCGCCTGCGGAATAAAACCCGTAAAAAGTCAGGTTATGCGCGGCGCAAAGCTTGGCGAAAAAATATCTCTGCGCTATCCAGTCGCTTTAAAACTGCTATCGCGTGATGCTTCGCACAAAACGGATATCGGCGGCGTGCGTCTCAATATCCAAAACCGCAAAGATTTACTCAAAGCCCACGCGGAAATGAGAAAATCTCTGTCCCGGCTAAAACCACGTCCTACGCTGGACGGTTTTCTTATCCAGGAGATGGCGGAAAAAGGAATTGAGTTTTTTGTCGGCGGGCGGCGCGACGCGCTATTCGGCCCCCTGGTCATGGCCGGAGTGGGCGGCATCTTCATCGAAATCTTCAAAGACACGTCTATCCGCCTGGCTCCGGTAACAAAAAATGAGGCCATCGATATGCTGCAAGGGCTCAAGGCATATCCGCTTTTAAAGGGGGCGCGCGGAGCCAAATCCGCGGATATCAAAGCGCTGGCCGATATCATCTGCCGCGCGTCTTTTCTTTTGAACACGAACAATAACATCGCGGAAGTGGATTTAAACCCGGTAATCGTTCATCCGCAGGGCGAAGGCGTCTCCATTGTCGATGCCCGCATTTTTTTAAAAAAACCGGATTAACGGCATTTTAAACTGGTCTGATAATTGCCTCTCGGGATTACACGATTCTATGCGTAAATACATCATTCTGATCGTGGCTTTGCTTATCAATCTTTGCATGGGCGCCGCTTACTCCTGGAGCACCTTTGTTCCGGCGCTTAAAGAATCTTACGGCCTTACCACCGCCCAGACACAGGTAATCTTTGGCACAGGTTCATTGGCCGCGACAATACTGATTTTTCTGGGCGGCCGCATTCAGGATCGTTTCGGGCCGCGCATCCCCGCTTTTCTGGGCGGCATTCTTTTCGGCACCAGCTACATCATGGCGGGTTATTCTGGTGGTTCTTATGTGGATCTTTTACTTTTCATCGGAATCCTGGCGCCTTCCGGCGTCGGCCTTTGTTACCTTGCCCCGATTTCCTGCGCGATTAAATGGTTTCCCGACCATAAAAGCCTCGCTACGGGAATCGCCGTTGCCGGGTACGGCGGCAGCGCTATAATAATTTCCCAGCTTGGCGAACATCTGCTAGCCCGGCAGCTGGATGTACTCTCCATTTTCCGCTATCTGGGATTTGGTTTTGTCGGCATTCTGGCCGTTACCACGTTGTTTTTGAATAATCCTCCGCAGACGGCAAAGGACAATGATCACCCGGTAAAAATTAACACGCTTTCTCTTTTTAAAGACCGTAAATTTCTGGGACTTTTATGCGGCATTTTTCCCGGCTTGTGCGCCGGGCTGATGGTAATCGGCAATATCAAACCTTTCGGTCTTTCCTTGAATATCGGGACGGCAGTCGCCGGCGCCGCCGTGACTATTCTGGCGATTTTCAACACCTGCGGCAGGCTTATCTGGGGTTTTCTCGGCAGTGTTCTGGAGGGGAAAAAGGCAATTTTAATATCGCTCGTCAGCACGGCCGTTGTCATCCTAGCCGCGCCTTTTGCAATCAACAACAACACAACATTTTACTTCTTTGCCATGATGGCCGGCTTTAATTACAGTTCCTGCCTGGTGCTCTACGCCGCCGAAGTCGCGCATCAGTACGGGACGGAAAAAATGGCAACCGTATATTCCACGTTGTTTCTCTGCAACGGCGTTGCCGGATTTGTTTCACCGCCGCTAGCAGGAAAAATCTTTGACGCCACCGGCACCTACACGCCGGCCTTTCTGCTTTTCGGAGCGATTTCCCTGGCGTCGGTTTTTTTATTTCACTTGATATACAAACCTAAAAAACCAAAGAGAGTGGAAGCGGGCGTATATCCACCGCGTCTCTGATGCGTTATTTTTGGATATCTCGTGGCTACTTAGTATTGCCGCGGTTTGGATTTGCCTTTAAAAATACGATAGACAAAAATTGTGTAACCGATGACCAGGGGCATGCCGATCAGCGCGATAACGCTCATTATCTGCAGCGTGTAAATGCCAGTTGAACCGTTATAAATCGTGATGCTCAGGTAATTGGCGTTGCTCGCCTTAATAAGATGTGGAAAATGAGCCGCCGCTGCCGCCAGCCACAATCCCAAAAAGGAAAGGGAAGATTTCGCCAAAAGCGCTTTTTCGTTTTTATTAGCCAGAGAAAAAAGGATTTCCGCCAGACCCAAGAGGCTCAGCAGGACTGCGGCGTAAAAAAGCGGATGGGACAAAAGATGCGGAAAAGAAAAAATCAGCGTCACAAAATAAATTACAGCCGCGCCCATATTAATCCGCAATAGAATATTGAGGGCGGCAAGACATCTTTGCTGCAATTGCCCTTGCGTTTTGAGCACGGCGTAAGAAGCGCCCTGTAATAACACCGCGGCAAGAGCAGTGATGCCGAAAAGCAGCGGCACAGGGCGCAAGAGTGTCCAAAAATTCCCGGCAAATTCCATCTTAAAATCAAGCGGCACGCCGTATACGGCATTTCCCAGAGCAATGCTGAAAAGCAGGGCGGCCAAAACGCTCCCGGCGCAAAGAAATTTTTCCCAAAGCCAGGCCCGTCGCTCATCGTGAGCGCGAAATTCCATGGAAACGGCCCGGAAAATGAGCGCGCATAAAACAAGCAACATTGCCGGATAAAATCCGGATAAAGCCGTGGCGTAGGCCTGCGGGAACGCCGCAAAAAGAGCGCCGGCTCCGGCCACCAGCCACACTTCATTGCCGTCCCACACCGGACCGATCGAGCTGATCAGGATATCTTTTTCTTCCTTGTCTTTGCCGATAAAAGGCAGGAGCGCACCCACACCCAGATCAAAACCATCGAGTAGGGCGTAGCCTAAGAACAGAAATGCAATCAGGATAAACCACAGTATCTGAAAATTTTGGATATTCTCCATTTTGTTTTCCCGTCAAAAAAAGATGGGCCTTATTTGCTATGCAGTTGGCCCCTTTTTTACAATTTTCAAAAACAAAAAAATAAACATGATCAACAGCAACAGATAAATCACGAAGAAAGTAATCAGGCTCGCCAGAATCTGCCCGGCGGACACGACAGGCGAAATCGCGTCCGCTGTTTTCATCAATTTATAAATGATCCATGGTTGACGGCCCACTTCCGCGGAAATCCATCCTGTTTCGTGGGCAAGATGCGGCAGGGGAATCATAAAAGGCAAAACAAAAAGATATTTTTTTGCCGTATACAGTCTGTTCGTTACCAGCAAAAAAGCGCCGAACAGACCCATGAAAATGGCAAACACTCCCACACCCACCATGATATGATATGTCTGAAAAACAAGATTAACCGGCGGCCAGGTTTCCCGCGGAAATTCTTTCAAGCCTTTTATCTCAGAGTGCAAATCAAAATTATACAGAAAGCTTAACAGGCGGGGAACATACAAACCGCGCGTCTTTTCATTTTGTTCATCGACATAGCCGGCGATGTAAAGAGGCGCGCCTTTAGTTGTTTCAAAAAGCCCTTCGAGCGCGGCGGCTTTCTCCGGCTGCGTGTCGATGACCTGTATCGCGTGCAGATGTCCGGTGGAAAGCTGAATGAGCGGCGTGAGGGCAAAAAGAATGATGCCGATTTTCAGCATCATTTTCGCGGTTTGGCCGTGCCGACCCTTGCGCACATAATACGCGGCGATGCCCGCAATCATGATCGCGCACGTCATCCAGGAAGCCATCACCGTGTGAAAAAATCTGACCATCGTTGACGAATTAAAAAGCGCTTCGCGGAAACTCGACAGGATAATTCTGCCTGTCCCGTCAATCTGAAATCCCGCGGGAGTCTGCATCCAGGAATTGGCCGCCAGGATCCAGAAAGCGGAAAGATGCCCGCCGATGAAGACCAGCAGCGCGGAAAGCCAATAAACGCGCGGCGACACTTTATCCCGGGCGAAAATCAGCACGCCGATAAACACCGCTTCCAGAAAAAAAGCGATTACCGCTTCCGCGGCCAAAAGCGGCCCGAAAACATCCCCCACCACGCGAGAATAGCCCGACCAGTTCATGCCGAAGGAAAATTCCATGGTGATGCCGGTGGCCGTGCCCATGACAAAGATCAGGCCCAAAAGCCGGGCTAGAAAATCCGTGATTTTTTTATAGACTTCTTCTTTTTTAACAAGATAAAGGGTTTCGGAAATGAGGATTGCGAGTGTCGTGCCCAGCGTCATGGCGGGAAAAAGAAAATGAAAACCCACGGTGAAGGCAAATTGAATGCGGGCAAGCAGTAATGCGTCCATACAATTATCCCTAGGCGTATGCGAAAATAATATACAATTCGCGATCATATTTCAACCGGATAATTTATCTGCATGGCGATAAATAATGCCTGAAAAAAAATCCTTGACAAATTTTCCCGTTGATATATTGAGGAAATCACAAGCACATTAAAGATATTCAAAAAATAGTTTCACCTTAGAGCATCGCTTCACCAAGATTCAAAAAGCAGTAAAGTTTTTTAGCAGTTGGCAGTTTGGAAGTTGTTTTTTAGTGGCTGGTTAGTTTAGTTGCAGAAAAACAGATTCAGGGAGGTGTTTTATTATGAAGCGTCTTTCTCCTTTTTTCTTATTTGCCTTTGTCATTGCCGCTTTTTTGCTGACGCCCGGTACGGCGCTTTCCCAGCGTACGGTGGGAGCAATGGGTATAGAGCCGAGATATGAAGCTGCGGGGGAAAAACCAAAAAGAGAAATGAAGACCCGCTGCGTTTTTGTTTTTACCGGTCAAACCGTCCCTTGTTCCTTCGAAACATACATAAGCCAGGCTCACGAAGAGAATGATTGTCATGGCGCCGCTTTGACTAAATGCGGTCATACTGACAAAGAACACACGATCAGCCGTTCCCAGATTTTAAACAATAACGATGCCGAGACAGTGCGTATTTTAGGCGGCCTGACCGATGCGCTGCAGCCGGAAGAGAAAATGACCGCAAAACTGGATAGACGGGAAAAGCAAATGGAATATTCGTTCACCTATCATTCCGGCGAAGTATCGGGGAAAATCACGATAAAGCAGATTGCCAGAAATGTCTGGGACGGCGGATTTTGGGGATCATTTTTCCTGCCGCCTTGTGAATCTTCGGCAACATGCACCCATCTCATACCGGTAAATATAGAACACTGCGGCGGCAAATACGCCTGTCAGCGGTTTTCGGAATTGCCCCAGCCGCTGCCGCCCACGGGGGAATATGGCTACTGGGCTGACGGCTATGTGCGCTGTGGCATGAGCAGTAAATGCACAGATATTCCCGACGACATTGATCCGGTCAATTGGATGCTCTATGACCGGCCATACAACTGGCCGGCGCATCCGACCGTTCACTGGGGAAGATGGGACTTTAATTTTGAATTAATGATGCTGGCGAACAAGTGGTATAATACCTTCAAAAAGCCGCTGGTTATTAATGATATCAGCCTGCCCAAAGGAGGTCTTTTGGATTGCGGTAAACCGCCTGATTATAAAATTAATTGGAAAACACCACATTCTTCCCACCGCAAAGGCATTGAAGCTGATATTCTGAGCGTTAGCGTGCCGCAAAGCGTTGGCAGGCCATCGGGGCCAGGCCATGAAAAATGGAAGAGGATCTACGAGGATTATGGATTGCTTGAAGAAGTAAAAATTAAATATCAAGAAGGAGATTACAATCATCTTAAACTTATTGTTGATAGTAAAACAAAATAGCAATTACTGAGGCATTAAAATATTATTTTGGGAGGCTTATATGAAAAAGATTTATACCATTTTCCTGGCAACAATAATTTTTTTACTTTCTACTAATTATAATCTTTTGGCACAGACGGTTCCTCCTCCGCTCAAAAATGTAAAAATCCAGGCGCGTGTTGTTCTGGATGAAAATGGCATATATCATTACTACCATGCCGTTACTAATCCTACAGAAAATAAGATCGGCATTCATAAAGTTGCTCTTGATATTACCGTCCCAAATTATGGTGTTACTCCTGACTATGTTTCTAAGGATGGTTATACGGAGCCCGGTAGTGATACTTATGCTAATGCCCAAAGAAGAGGTTTGCTTTTTGTTCCAATTGCTTGGAAAAATACCTCTTTATGGAAAAGCTTTTTAAGTTTTGAAGATGCTCGCTGGAGCCTTTTAGGTGATGCCGTGGTTGTTAGCTGGAGAGCAAAATATAATTTTTCTACAGATTACCAACATCTTCTAAGCCCCGGTCAGACCAGTGAAGAGTTGGAAATGATCAGCTATGGTTTACCCGGCATTCGAAAAGTTATTTTTAGGCCGGATTGGCCGGGAATAAATTGGCCTCCCGAATATCGAAGATTAGAAGAAGAGCCAATTGAAGTATGGTTTGAAAAAGACCGCAAAAAAGAAACCCTGAGTTACCTAGGAACCACCATCGGCCCCACCGCGCCGCCGGCATTTACTCCTTTACAATTCAATCAACTGCTGCAGGAATATGTCTCCCGGTGCGTCACTTTGGGCTGGTTAAAAGATGCCACATTAACACAGCAGTTAAATAACTATCTGGCGCAGAGCGCAACGGCAATCAAAGAAAACCGCCTGGCCGATGCCCAGAACATTATTAC